>ERZ795045.682-NODE-682-length-41878-cov-5.444492_pt1 | contig 41878 bp, 39 predicted proteins | sample MGYA00375129_ERZ795045 | MGnify/ENA primary metagenome ERZ795045 (study PRJEB30174, sample SAMN05720166) | activated sludge metagenome | isolation source: anaerobic digester from wastewater treatment plant | place: Japan | collected 2015-05-15 ...
CGTGAGGCTTTGCCTTAAGGTATGCCGTCAGCTCTTCTTCCAGCACCCGCTGCACACCATGCTCCATCAACCTTAACAGCCCGTCTTCCCCCTCACCGGTCGCCTCTTGCCATATGCCCACCAACCCCTTAACATCTCCTCCACGAGCCATTCGCACCTCCTGAATAAGCGTTAGTTGGTCGCTATGCCTATTATCGGAGGTGCCCTTGGCTCGCTTCCACCTTTTTTATAGAAATATAGAGACAGGACCTACGGCAAATGCTGGCGGTCAGCTCGTATGGGAGGGTACGCATGGATCTTCAAGACCGGTTTCGTGGGTGTCTCCTCGGTCTAGCCGTGGGAGACGCTGTCGGCACCACTGTCGAGTTTCGGCCCCGGGGGAGCTTTGAGCCGCTGACGGACATGATCGGCGGCGGTCCCTTCAACCTCCTTCCGGGCCAGTGGACCGATGACACCTCCATGGCGCTTTGCCTGGCCACCAGTCTCGTCGAGTGCCGCGGTTTCGATGCGCGTGACCAAATGAAGCGTTATTGCATGTGGGCCGACACCGGCTACCTGAGCAGCACCGGGGAGTGTTTCGATATCGGCAGTACGGTGGCCGCCGCGCTGAGGAGTTTTCGCAGGAGTGGCGATCCGCATGCCGGGCCGGATGACCCGCATTCGGCCGGAAATGGAAGCATCATGAGGCTGGCCCCGATCCCGATGTTCTTCTTCCCGGATGTGGACTCGGCGGAACGGTTTGCGGCTGAGAGCTCCCGAACCACCCATGGCGCTGCAGAGTGCATCGATGCATGCCGTCTGCTCGCGCGGATCATTTGCCGGGCGCTTTCCGGCAAGCCGAAAGAAGAGGTCGCGCTGGGCGACGGCAAGACGTTCGCGGGGTCGGAGAAGATCGCGGCCATCGCTCGTGGAGAGTATCGGGGAAAGTCGAGAGAGGATATCCGCGGCTCCGGGTATGTGGTAGACTGCCTGGAGGCGGCGATGTGGTGCTTCGTCCATACCGACGGTTTTGCAGAGGCGGTCCTCATGTCCGCCAACCTGGGCGACGACGCCGACACCACTGCTGCGGTGTGCGGGCAGGTCGCAGGGGCATATTACGGCTCCCGAGGAATCCCTGCCGGCTGGGTAGAACGCCTCGCGTTTGGTTCGGACATCACGAAGCTGGCTGACCTGCTGTATGGTGTGAGTAAGGAACGAACGGGCTGAGAACCCGCTGCAGGCGAGGGCCAACGACGGCCGGTCTCGGTTCCGTCAGGCCTGGAGGGCAAAGCACATGAACGACAACGCGTTCATGTACCGGATCGACAGCACCGATACCATCGTCGGCATCAGCGACAATTGGTGTGCCTTCGCGTATGCGAACGCCTGGCGAAGTTCCCTGCGGCCGGAAGAAATAGTTGGGCGCAAGCTCTGGGACTTCATTCAAGGCCTTGAGACGAAGTACCTATATCGCGAGTTGTACCGACGGGCAAGAGAAGGCGCCACGTTGCGGCCGATCCCCTTTCGATGCGACTCTCCACAGGAACGAAGACACCTCGAACTCCTTATCGAGGCTCTGCCGGACGGACAGATCGAGATCACCAGCAGGATATGCCGGACAGAGCCCCGCAGCCCCGTTCGTCTGCTTGACGCGGCCGCGCCGAGATCGGCCGATCTCGTCACGGTATGCAGCATGTGCAAGAAGATACAGGTCTCACCGGGGGAATGGGCCGAGATCGAAGACGCCCTGGCCCGTCTTGCGCTCTTCGAGGCCGACACCATGCCCCAGTTGACTCACGGTTTGTGCCGGCCATGTTACCGGATTGCGATGGGTGAGCTGGACGCCCTCAAGGCACCCGCCAAGGCCGTCGAGAGCGACCGGGAATAGCGCGCCGCATCATGAAAATAACATAGTACAGTGCCCTCCCTGCAGGAACCTGAATGCCAAGGTGGCAGTCGGTGCCCTCGAGGACGCCTTGTCTCACGGCTTTCTTGGGGAAAGGGCCTGCACCGAGTGGTCATCCTCTAAAGAGACAACGGCTCGATCCTTTCCTCGAAAGCGGTGTGCGGTTGACGGCCGCCCCTTGCATGGAAACGGGGGACATCACGCCGTATACCCCGGGGCAGCACAGGGTTGAGGTGCGGTCCATGCGGACCATGGAAGGAGGAATGCATCCGACCCCGTTCCTTCTCTTCATTCAGTGAAGCAAAGAGAGGCATGAAAGATCGGGTCAGGGGTAATAACACCGACCGGCCTCGTTGAAAGCTCGGCCGTCACTCACGGGTTCGTTCCCATGAAAGCAACATGAGAAGCATGATCGGTATAGATCCCATGGGGTCTCGTCACGACAGCCCTTTGCGGCAGGTCTGCTCTTGTACAGCATCGAGCCTGATAATACTTTGAATTAGTTACCCCGCTGTGGTAACAACGAACGATCTCGGTCGTGAACCCGAAGAGCGCATAGTCAGCTTGGGAGGACGGAACTGTCTATGAAAATACCGCACTGTATGAGCACACAGCATCCGGACAACGCCTCGACCCCTTTCTTTGCGTCGTCATCGGTTCTCGCGGGCGAAGACGAGATAAGAGAGGCCTACTATGCCTTCTCCCATCTGGGATGCGACGAGCAGATGTGGGACGTCGAAGGAAAAGAAATAGACACCTACGTCGTCAAGAAGCTGCTGACATACTACCCTGAGTACTTCCACGAGAACGTGCTCGGTGAAGACCTGAGGATCACGCTGCGGGTCCCGAATCCGACTGTCGAGAAGGCCGAGGCGAAGATCCTGCTCGAGACGCTCGAGAGCATCCCGCGCTCGTACGACGCGGCACGCCTGTTCTACGCGAACGACGTCCCGCCGATCTTCGAGGTCATCCTGCCCATGACGACCTCGGCACGCTGCATCGACCGTGTCTATCACTACTATGCCGATCACATCATCGGCCGGCAAAACACGCGCTTTTGCGACGATGACGTCACCATTGCCGAGTGGATCGGCGAGTTCTTGCCTTCCCGTATCCAGGTCATCCCGCTGTTCGAAGACGTCCAGAGCATGCTGAACGCAGACCGTATCGTCGAGGACTACCTCTCGGACAAGGACGTGGAGGACCAGCGAGTCTTCCTCGCGCGTTCGGATACGGCGATGAACTTCGGGCTCGTCTCGGCGGCGCTTGCCAACAAGATCGCCCTCATGAATCTCGACCGTCTCGCCGAGCGCATCGGAGTGCGGATCCACCCCATCCTCGGTATGGGGTCTGCGCCATTCCGTGGAGGACTCTCTCCACGCACCGCAGAGCGCGTCGGTCGCGAGTACCCAAGCGTGGTAACGTTTACGATCCAGTCTGCGTTCAAGTTCGACTACCCGGTCGACGAGGTGCGAGCCGCTTGTGAACACCTCAAGTCGCGAGTCATCGGTCATGCAGCACCCATCGACGTGGAACGAGCCCAGTCGATCATGGAGCGCTACAGCAAGGTCTACCGACGCAGCATCGCTGAGCTGGCACCGCACATCAACCGGATGGCAAAGCACGTCCCGGCGCGGCGGGCGCGTAAGCTGCACGTGGGCCTGTTCGGGTATGCGCGCGAGCTCGACGGGATCACCCTGCCGAGAGCGATCTCGTTCACGTGCTCTCTGTACGCTCTCGGCCTGCCGCCGGAGCTCATCGCGTTCGACGCCCTCAGCGACGACGACCTCAGTTTTATCCACGATGCATATCCTTCGTTCCGTGCGAAGATCGAGGAAGCCTTGAAGTTCGCCGATCTCGAAGGGCCGTTGATGACTGATTCGCTGCGTGAGGCACTGGGAAGGTTCGTAGGGGAACCCCAGACCCACGAAGAACACCTGTCAGTCGTGCGCAGAATCAGAAACGACCTCGAAAGCGGGAATACGCAACAGATCGGCAACCATATTCTCTCTACGGCGCTGATGCGCCGATTCCTGGGCTAGACAACGCACCGACGCAGGGCTGACCATGAGACCGAGCGGGATCACGTCGATGGCCGCTCATGTCATGGAAGACAGGCTGTGACCGTGTGTATTCACACGTGAAAGGAGATCTGCCGTTTTGGACATTCCCAGGATATTCACCATAACCGAAAGCGGCCACCGCATCCACAACCCGTTCACGCCCGAAAAGCTCGCACAGCTCGGAGAGGCGCTCCGCCTGGAGAAGGGGGCGAGGGTGCTCGACCTCGGCAGCGGGTCGGGGGAGATGCTGTGCACCTGGGCGCGCGATTACGGGATCATCGGCACCGGCATCGACATGAGCCTGTTGTTCACCGAGCAGGCACGACGACGCGCAGAAGAACTCGGGGTCGCCCACCGGGTGAGGTTCATCCACGGCGATGCGGCCGGCTTCGTCTCCGACGAGCCGGTCGATGTGGCGGCATGTGTCGGAGCCACCTGGATCGGAGGGGGTGTTGCCGGCACCATCGAGCTTCTGGCGAAAAGCGTGCGCCCCGGGGGTGTCATCCTCGTCGGCGAGCCCTACTGGCGGCGCTTGCCGCCGACGGAAGACGTCGCCAGGGGGTGTCTTGCAGGCGCGATCTCCAACTTTCTCACGCTTCCTGACCTGCTCGCGTCGTTCGGAAGCCTCGGCTATGACGTCGTGGAAATGGTCCTTGCCGACCAAGACAGCTGGGACAGGTATGAGGCCGCCCAATGGCTCACCATGCGCCGATGGCTCGATGCAAACCCCGATGACGAAATGGCCGGGGAGGTTCGCGCCCGGCTGACATCGGCGCCCGTGCGCTACGCCACGTACACGCGGGAATACCTGGGCTGGGGCGTGTTCGCGCTCATGAAGCGGTGATGGCGGTGCCCGGTCATCCGGAGGTCTGCCATCCTCACCCCGCTGACCGCGACACCATCATGAAAGGGGACACTGCCTTCATCGCGGGGGGTGGCCTTTCATTTCCACACCGCTTCCTGCATCGAGGGGAAAAGAGCGGCTCGTGATCGCTGGAAGGGGAGGGTGACGCTTTTTTGAGGACCATGCATGCACGGGAGAGGCGCCTGCGCACGGGGGCTGCAGAGGGTCTGCATGGTGTTACGCTGCGGGCTAGCCCGAAGGTGCCGCTCGCAGACACGCCCTCATGAGGCGGAAGACATGCCGGAAAGCCTGCCACCCATGTGGATGCGGTTTCGTGTCGCCCCTTATGCAGGCATGCAACGAGGCTGGCGGCCAGGCCGGGCGCCTCAACGCGCCGGTGCCGCCTTTCCTGCGCCTGCAAGCAAGGGGTGAGACCCGGCAGGGCAGAGGGCGTCTCGGCGCGCCTCGCGCGCACAGGAACCCAGCTGTCAGCCTCGAGGCGAGACCGTGTCGTGCAGGCCGTGTCGTTGATCTGCGGGCTTGGGGCAGACATGCCGGGTCGCCCGAGTGCCGTGTGGCATCGTGGCCGCACGAAGGTACGCCTGGATGCCCGGGTGGGATCCAAGCGCTGAATCCCTGAATGGTATCATTGCGCCTCACGCGCACAGGAACCCTGCGATCAGCCTCGAGGTGAGCTCGGGGCGCTCCTCGTGGGGGCAGTGCCCGCTGCCCTGCACCACGTGCACCTCGAGACCCTCCATGAGATCACGGAAACGGCCCGCGAGCCCCTTGTCGAGGTACCTGTCGTGCTCGCCCCAGATGAGCATGGCCGGACACCCCAGGCGGCGCATGCCCTGCTCGAGCCCTTTCCACGACAGGTTCCTGCAGAGGTTCAGCAAGTCCTTCCTGTTGCCGGGGATCTTCAGGGGCAAGAGGGTCTCCCTCGCCGCTTCCCTGTCCAGCACGCCGGTGTCCGCATAGGCCATGGACAGCATGCGCCTGCCCGCCCAGGTGGGCGCAAGCGTCACGAGCGCTTCCCCGACGAAGGGTATCTTCAAGAGTTCCCAGCTCCTCGTGTCCGGGACGTCGAGCCCGCTCGAGTCGATGAGGACGATCCTGTCAGTAGCCTCGGGGTAGAGAAGGGCATAGGCGATGACCCACGCGCCGCCCCAGGAGTGCCCCACCAGCGATGCCTTCTCGATGCCCAGGAGGGACGTGTACTCCTTGAGGGCGCCCGCCATGACCTCGAGGTCCAGGGCTGTGCCTCGGTCGCGTCTCCAGGTGAAGCCGTGCCCCGGCATGTCCAGGGCATGCACGGCGAGCGAGCCCGAGAGCGGGGCGATGATGTGCCTGTACGAGTAGAGCCACACGCCTCCGCCGTGCACGAGGATGACCGGCCTTCCCGCCCCTCGGACGAGGTGGTGAAAGGAAAAGCCCGGGCCTTCCACGCGGCCTGTCTCGTTCTCCCTGAGGAACGCCGATCGCCTCATCAGGGCGAGCACCTTGTCCATGGCGCGATGATACATCCCGTTGCTGCTTGACAGGAACACGGCCGTGGTATTACTTGGTATTACCCACGGCATGGAGGGGCCTATGAAGAAGCAGGGGATCATCACGTTCAAGGTTGACGACGCGCTCTACTCCATCATCAGGGAGATGCCGAACCGCTCCGAGTTCATCAGGGGTGCGATCCTTTCCGCCCTGGGCAACGTCTGCCCCCTGTGCAACGGGACGGGCATCCTCAGCGCGAACCAGAAGCAGCACTGGGACGAGTTCTGCCGGGATCACGCGGTGATGACGTGCGACGAGTGCAGCGAGCGCCACCTCGTGTGCATGACGGCGAAGTGAGGGGATCGATATGGCGGTACCTCGTGCAGTGGCCGGAAGCGCTCCGCAGAGAGGTCCCCGGGGAAAACGAGGGAGGTTGAGACGGTGGCACGTCGCACAATGATCCCAAGCGCCGCCTTCGCGCTTTCCACCCTTGCCGCCTGCTTCTTCCTTGCTGCCCAACCCCACCCGCCTGCCGCCCGGGCGGCATCGACGGCGACAGCCCACGCATCCTCTGCAAGGATACCGGTCTTCGTAAGCATCGTCCCCCAGGCATACTTCGTGGAGCGCGTCGGGGGAGACCTTGTGGATGTCGAGGTGCTCGTCGGCCCCGGCCAGTCGCCCCACACCTACGAGCCGACGCCGAGGCAGGTGGCGCGCATCGCGCGTGCCAGGGTCTATTTCACGATCGGCGTGCCGCTCGAGAAGGGGCTCGTGCCGAAGCTGGCGAGGTCCTTCCCGGGCCTCTCCATCGTAGACACGACATCAGGGATCCGCTTCATCCCCATGGATCGGCGCCACGAGCACCCGCGCACGCAGGCAGGCGGGCAAGGCCACGACCATGGCGGATACGACCCCCATGTCTGGCTCGACCCCGGGCGGGTCAAGATCCAGGCCTCGAACATCTGTGACGCGCTGGTGAGGGTCGACCCGGCGCACGCAGGGGTGTACCGGGCGAACCTTTCGGCCTTCCTCGATGATCTCGACGCGCTCGACCGCGAGCTCAAAGAGGTGTTCGCGCCCATGAAAGGCTCGAAGGTCTACGTCTTCCACCCAGCCTTCGGGTACCTCGCACAGGCGTACGGCTTCGAGCAGGTGGCCGTGGAGGAGGAGGGCAAGGACCCCGGGGCGAGGAAGGTCGCCCGACTCATAGCGGAAGCAAAGGCCCAGGGCGTGAGGGTGATCTTCGTGCAGCCCCAGTTCTCGGCCAAGAAGGCGCAGGCCATAGCTGAGCGGATAGGCGGCGCCGTGGTGGCGATCGACCCCCTCCCGCGGGACTACCTGGCCCAGATGAGGAGCCTCGGCCGCGCCGTGCGGGATGGGGTGTCAGGGGGCAGGGCCGGGAAGTGAGACCTTCGGCGGTGTGGAACGCGTGGGCCTGAGCGCGCAAGGCCGGAGATGCCGGCCGAGGTTCCTGGACGTGGTGGGTTGTGCCCGGCCGGAACGTCGAGCCGCCCCGCTCATGGCCGTTGACGCCTGCAGCGGACCTTGCGGGGCGCCAGGTCGGCCGGATGCGGGGCCTGGGGCCCCACGGCGCCAACGGGGACGTGTCGAAGAACCGGAGCGGTACCCCCGGAAGAAGGCATGCCAAGACGGGGGCCTTTCCGGGGTGATGCTGTACGAAGGGGAGCGAGACGGTGAATACGGAAGGCCGCAGGGGTGATGATCGAGAAGACGTGGTGGTGCGGCTCGAGCACGTGAGCTTCGCATACGGGTCAAACCTCGTGCTCGAAGACGTGAGCCTTTCCATCAGCCGCGGTGACTTCTTCTGCATCGTGGGACCCAACGGGGGCGGCAAGACCACGATCCTCAAGCTCGTGCTCGGCCTCCTCGAGCCCGGCTCCGGGGTGGTGGAGGTCTTCGGGGGTCCCCCCAGGCGGGCGAGGGCGAGGATCGGGTACATGCCCCAGCACACCTTCATCGACCCCCACTTCCCGGTGACGGTCATGGACGTGGTCCTCATGGGGAGGATCAACGCGGCCGGGTTCAGGGTGTTCCACACCGGGAAGGAGAGGGAGGCCGCATATCAGGCGCTCGAGATGGTGGAGATGGGGAGTTTCGCCAAGAGGCCGTTCTCGGCGCTCTCTGGCGGGCAGGCCCAGCGGGTCCTGCTCGCAAGGGCCCTGGCCTCAATGCCTGAGCTCCTCGTGCTCGACGAACCGACGGCGAACGTGGACGCGGCCGTCGAGACGGGTTTCCACGGCCTCCTGGAGACCCTCAACGAACGCATGACCATCGTGCTCGTGACCCACGACCTCGGCTTCGTGTCCAGGCGCACCAGGAGCGTGGCCTGCGTGAACAGGAGGCTCGCCGTCCACCCCACGTGCGAGATCTCGGCAGAGACGATGAGAGAGCTCTACGGGAGGGACGTCCACATGGTCAGGCACGACACCCTCCTGGAGAAGGGCAGGGGCGTACAGGCTTGCCAGGGAGACAGGGAAGGGGGAGGCGGGTGATGACGGAATTCTTTGCCGACCTTCCTCGGTTCGAGTTCCTCCAAAACGCTGTTATGGCGTGTGTGCTCGCGGGTCTCGCCTGCGGCGTGATGGGCTCGTATGTCGTGACCAGGCGCATATCCTCCGTCGCGGGCGCCATCGCCCACAGCATCCTCGGGGGGCTTGGCGCAGCCCGGTACTGCCAGGTCGTTCTCGGCTGGACGTGGTTCACCCCCATGACAGGCGCGGTTCTCATGGCCTTGGCGTCGGCGCTCGTCATCTCGTGGGTGAGGGTCGCCCTGCGTGAGCGGGAGGACACGGTCATACAGGCCGTGTGGGCGGTCGGGATGGCCATCGGGCTGCTCTTTATCTTCAAGACCCCCGGTTACAACGAGGACCTCATGAGCTACCTGTTCGGGAGCATCCTCATGGTGACCCAGAGAGACCTGTGGGTCATGGCGGGCCTCGACGTCATGCTGCTCGTCGTGTGCGTCCCGCTCTACAGCCGCATGGTGGCTGTGTGCTTCGACGAGGAGTTCGCGGTCACCAGGGGCATCGACGTGCAGCTCAACCACCTGCTCATGATCTGCCTCGTCGCCCTCACTGTGGTGCTTCTCGTGAGCGTGGCGGGCATCGTCATGGTGATCGCCCTGCTCACCCTGCCCGCGGCCACCGCCTCACACTTCTCGGGCAGGCTCTGGCACATGATGGTGCTCTCTGGTGTCCTGACCGCCGTACTCTCGATTGCAGGCATGGCCGTAAGCTACGAGCCGGATCTCCCGGTGGGCGCCGTCATCATCGTGCTTGCTGCCTGCGTGTACATCCTCGTGGTGATCACGGCCAGGGCCAGGGGCATACGGGGTATGAGGGCCTGAAACACGGCGGCCTGACCAAAGGGGAGTTCTCGCCGCCCGGTCTTGCCCGAACCCATGGCGCACCCCGAGTGCGGTCACCAGCGGTGGGGGCTGGAAACCCTGGACCTGCCCGGGTGTGCACCCGGCGTCCCGGCACTCAGCCCGGGTGGGGCCTAAGATCCAGCTGAATGTGGATAGGGGAAGACAGGGCCCGGCGCTCCGCCGGGTGGGGCCTGCAGGCTATGCCCCGGAGCCCACCAGGGGGAGGACCCTGTCGATGCGGAAGAAGACCAGGAACCTGTCCTCGTCAATCGCCTCGTCGTGCGAGACGGAACGCTTTTTCCGCCTGAGGGTGGCGATGAGTTCGCTGTTTTTCTCCTCCTTGATCTTGGTGAGGTAGAGTCTCCTGCCCTTGAACCCCTCCCCATCCTCGATGAAGATGTACGCGGCGTAAGGGTTGGTTTCCAGGTTGCCGTGGGTGAGCCTGGGCGCCAGGATGAAGGCCACGGTAGACTCGTCGATGAAGTGGGGTTTGGCGTACAGTGCGGCGTTTACCTGCCCGGAGGAATCCGCTGTGGCCAACACACCCTTGCCCCGTGCCTGCTCGAAGTACTCGGAGAGTTTCATCGTGCATCTCCTTTCTGCCCTTTCTCATAGGGGCGCACGGGAGAAAATCAAGCGGGTTTTTGTGGGGCTCGCCGGGAGGCCCAACCCTCAAGCCGGGTGCCATGGGGCCTTTTAAAAAACGGAAAAAGCCCCCATTCCCGTACCAGGGCGTAACGGAGGGTGAGAACCGGGTGGCAGAGGGCATGGGCGTGAGGAAGTGTTTTCCTGGCACGGTCTGGAAGTTTCCATCCTGAGAGGGCAGCCGGCCCCCCGAGGGCGGCGCACCCCGGGGCCGGTGTCCCGGGCGAGGGCGCGGGCCGGGCGGGACGGGGGCCCGATCAACTAGATGTGCACGGAACGCGGTTTCCAGGGCCGGGGAGCAGGATCTCCACGAGGCGGTCATCCAGGTGTGCATGAAACGCTGCAATGGTTTCGCGTGTATACGCTGCGGTCATGCCGATCATCCAGGTGTGCATGGAACGCCGGTAACCCCAAGAACGGCCCCAACCATCCTCGCGCGGACATCCAGGTGTGCATGGAACGCCGGCCCGTGACGCTGTACGCCGCGCCCGGGGTCGACGACCACCCAGGGGTGCATGGAACGATGCGCTGTCCTCACCCGCTCCGGCGCGAACGACGGGTCCCTCTTCCGTGCCGAGACGAGGGCAAAAAAACAGGATGGCGGTTAGGGCATAGGACGCGCCATCCTCAAGAGGAGGTTAAAATCTTTGTCGGTATATGTATTGATGCACGAGGAGATGAAAGGATGCAATATCCCAAGAAGTCCACCCCTGAGGCTGGGTGCGGGCATGTCTGCTTGTCATGGCGCTGGACTTCCATGGCCTGCCTGATACAATGGCGGTGGTGGAATTGGTGCATGGAGGAGGGTCCCGGTGGTCATGAGAGCGAGAGCGGTCTGCGTCTTCGTGCTGTGTGCTGCGGCCCTCGCCGCTTTAGCGAGTGTCCTGAAGACCGAAGACCGGTTGCCTGAAGGCGGCGGCCGGGCGGCCGCGACGGATGATGCACAGACAGGGTGCCGGGCCTGTCACGGGGAGTTTTACAGGCGCTGGGCGCATTCGGCCCACGGGAGGACGTACGAGCCGTATTCGGACGAGGCGGCCCGGAGGTTTCCCGGTCCGAGGGTCCAGGACATCGGCACCGCCCAGGCGGCGTACACCCTGGATCTGAGGCCCGGAAAGGGGTACGCGACAGAGAAGGGCTCGTTTCCCTGGTCCGGCGTCAAGCGCAAGATAGACTTCATCCTGGGCGTAAGGCGTGTGATCTTTCTCTTCTCGAAGGGAGAGTCCGGCCGCTTCGAGGCGTTGCCCTTCTGTTACGACGTGCCTGCCGGGAAGTGGCTGGACATCGAGAAGTGCGGTGTCGCTCACGCGCTTGCCGGCCGCCGGTCTGGAGAGGGGCGCCTGGTCGTGTTCGACACGGGCTGCCGCTCGTGCCACATAGGGCCGGACCCGGATTTCTACGAGCTCAGGACCGACTCCTACAGGGAGCTGCCCAAGAACCCCGGCATCTCGTGCTCCGCCTGTCACGGTGATACCGCGGGCCACGCGGAGGCTGCACGAGCCGGGAGGCCCACCGCCCCGGGCAAGGCCGGCATGGTGGTGGTCCGTGGGCTGGACCCCTCGAGGAGAACCGATCTGTGCACGGCCTGCCATTCCACGACGAGGCCCCTCACTGCTGCGTACAAACCAGGCCAGCCCCTGTTCGACCACTTCGACCCCGTCACCCTGGAAGACCCTGCCGTACCTGCGGACGGGAGGGTCACAGGCGGCACGGCCGTGTTCACGTCGTGGCTCGCCAATCCGTGCGCACGCTCGCGCAGGCTCGACTGCACATACTGCCACGAGCCGGGCGGCGGCTTCCGCTTCAGGGACAAGGCCAGGGTGAACGATGCCTGCCTTGCGTGCCACAAGGACAAGGCAAAGAGGATCGAGGAGCACACGCATCACAAGGCGTCGTCTGCCGCGGGCGCGTGCATCACCTGCCACATGGCCCTGCCCGCCGTGGGAGGCGGCGGAAGGGCGGACCACTCCATGCTGCCCCCGATGCCCGCCCTCTCCTCGTCGGCCAAGGTTCCAAACGGGTGCAACGCCTGTCACCTCGAGGGCGACCCGAGGTGGGCCCAGGGCTGGGTGAGGGCATGGTACAGGAGAGACTTCCAGGCGCCGTATCTCGAGCGTGCGAAACTCGTCGAAGACGCCCGTGCCGGTGAGTGGTCGAGGCTCGACGAGATGGTGTCACTCGTTGCCTCGAACACGAGGAGCGAACTGTACGCCGCCTCCCTGCTGAGGCTCTTGAACACGTGCCCGAGCCCTTCCAAGGAGAAGGCCCTGAGGCCTGCGATGAAGGACCCGTCGCCCCTCATCCGGGCATCCGCAGCGGATGGGCTCTCGGAAGGCGTCTCCCGGGCCGCGGCGGACGACCTCCAGGCACTGGCGAACGACCCGGTACGCCTCGTTCGCGTGAGGGCCGCGGCAGCCGCAGCGAGAATCAAGACGGTGCCGGTCTCTCGGCCCGGCTCCGGGGACATGGCCAAGGCCTCCGGGGAATACATCTCGTCCCTCATGGCGAGGCCGGACAGGTGGACCTCCCACGTGGACATGGGCGTCCACTTTCTCGAGCGGGGGGATGCACGCGGCGCGATCCTCTCCTTCAAGGCCGCCTCCAAGCTCGAGCCGAGGGCGTGCGAGCCCCACGTGAACCTCGCCATGGCCTATGCGGCCCTTGGCGACGCCAATGCCGCCGAGACGGAGCTGAAGGAGGCGCTGAGGCTCGACCCGGCGAACGCCCCGGCCCTTTTCAACATGGGCCTGCTCATGAACCAGAAGGGCGAGAAGGACGAGGCGGTGAGGTACCTGAAGGAGGCCTTCAAGAACGACCCGGGCATGGCCGAGGCGGCATACAACCTCGCGATGCTCGTGGCCGAGAAGAACCCCAAGGAGGCCGTGTACTGGGCGAGGAGGGCATACCAGGCGCGTACAGACATCAAGTACGCCTTCGCCCTCGCATACTTTCTCAAGCAGGACGGCGACTGGGAAGAGGCGATCGGCACCGCAAGGGGGATCGTCGCGAGAGACCCCTCGCACCTCGATGCATACCTTCTCATGGGAGAGATCTACGAGAAGAAGGGGAGGCCCCTGGATGCCGAGAAGGTCTACCGGCAGGCGATCGCCGCCCCGGGGATGAGCGAAGAGGGCAGGAAGCGCCTCGAGAAGAAGCTGAAGGCCTTCCGGTGAAGATGGCGGGACAGGCGTCCGCCGATACCTGAGAGGAGCTGGGAGTTGAGCAGGTGGCCGAAGAACCCCCGCGTGTACGAGATCAACACGGCGGCCTGGCTGTCGGGCCTCGGTTCCAGGTACCAACGGGCAGTGGATCTCTCGTCGGTGCCCGCACAGGAGTGGAACGCCGTCGCCGAACTCGGCATGGACGCGGTATGGCTCATGGGCGTCTGGCAGAGGAGCCCGCTGTCCAGGAAGCGGGCCCTCGAGGCGAAAGGCGTGCTTCCCGAGATGGAAAGGGCCCTCTCGGACCTGGTCCCGGAGGATGTGATCGGGTCAGCCTACAGCGTGAGGCGATACGAGGTGGACGAGCGTTTCGGCGGCCAGGCCGGGCTCTCAACGGCACGCAAGGAGCTCGCGAAGAGGGGGGTCATGCTCGTGCTCGATTTCGTGCCGAACCATACCGCCGTCGATCACCCCTGGGTGGTGAGCCACCCGGAGTTCTACGTGAGGGGCTCTCCGCAGGACCTCGTCGAGACCCCCGGCCTCTTCACGGAGCTCGATGGGGGTGTCTTCGCGTACGGGAAGGACCCGTACTTCCCGGCCTGGACGGATGTACTCCAGCTCAACGCCTTCAGCGGCGCGGTCCGGAAGGAGACCGTCGAGATCCTCAGGGGGATCGCGGGCCTTTGCGACGGGATACGGTGCGACATGGCCATGCTGGTGATGAACGACGTGTTCGAGCGTACCTGGGGGGAGCATGCAGGCCACGCCCCTGACAGGGACTTCTGGGAAGAGGTGATACCTTCGGTCAAGGAGATCTTCCCGGACGTGCTCTTCATGGCCGAGGCATACTGGGACCTCGAGTGGGCCCTCATGGAGCAAGGGTTCGACTGTTGCTATGACAAGCGTCTCTACGACAGGCTCCTCTGCGGGAACGCCCACTCCGTCAGGCTGCATCTCGGTGCAGACCCTGCGTACCAGGAGAGGCTCGTCCGCTTCCTCGAGAACCATGACGAGCGGCGCTGCGCCGAGGCCTTCCCGCCGGGCAGGCTCGAGGCGGCGGCCGTGGCGGTGACCACCCTGCCCGGCGTGCGCCTCTTCCACGAGGGGCAGTTCGAGGGGAGGAGAGTGCGTCTGCCCGTCCAGCTCGCACGGGGGCCGCTGGAGCCTCTCGACGGGCGTCTCAAGGGTTTCTACTCGCGGCTGCTCAAGGTCACCCGCACGCCGGTCATGCGTGAAGGCAGGTGGGAGTTGTGCGGGATCACCGGCTGGCCCGACAACCCGACCTGTGCCTCCCTCCTTGCCTGGGACTGGGTTCTCGGCCCACAGAGGCGCCTGGTGGTGATCAACTTCTCGGACAGGCCCGCGCAGGGACTGGTGAAGCCGAACGGCCTCGAGAGCGGCCCCGGGGAACTCGAGCTTGCGGACCTCATGGGCGGTGGCGAGTTCCGGGTCAAGCTCCGTGACGCGGCAGGGGAGGGGATCTATGTCGACCTTGGCCCATGGGGCTATCACGTGATGAGCGTCTTGAACGCCTGACCGGGGGCGCTGGCGAGGGGCGACGGGCGATCATTCGGGCATGCACTCTGGAGCCATGGTCAAAGCCTGCACCTGAGGGGGGGCGCCGACAAGGGGCGACGGGCGATCATTCGGGCATGTGAGGCGTGGGAGGCTGCGGGGGCTCCATTGGGCGAAGGGGCATTCCGGACGCTTCCTCTGGATACCGAAAGGGGGGCATGGGCGTCGCATGCACCCGTAAAACCGCTGAGGCCGCCCGACACGAAGGCGCGAAGGATGCCCGGGGTCTCTTTGCATCACCTTGAGCCCGGCCTCCCGGGGTGACTGGCCGGCCCGACTGAGTCGCCTGCCCTTTTCGTTTGTGTGCTGGCCTCCCGGAGTGCCTGGCCGGCCCTTCTCGAGACAACGGCACGGGGAAACCGGGAAACCCGCTGCGTGATCAGGACAAGATCACGAGCCCTCGCTGCTTTCTAGGACTAGAGACCCCGGGGTCTCGGGGCGGGGCCCAGGCCGGAATCCCACAACCCCGCCCCCTTTGTCCTGGGCGCTTGCTTGGCTGTAGGCGCTGCCGGGCTCGAGGAGGATCCCGGTCGTGAACCATCGCGGCCAGGCCGTCTGCAGCCCCCAGGTTGTCCGGGGAAATCCCCCAGGCTCTCAGGCGAAGATCCTGAACCCTGCCGCGAGCGCGCCGGGGACCAGGTCGTATGCCCCCGACGCCTCGGCCACCGGGGTGAACCCGCACGCCGAACAGTCCACTTCCGCCCTGTGGCCCGCGTAGCACCCGGTGTACACCCTCCCGTCGGTCTCCACGTTGGCGAGGAGGAACTGCCTGCACCTCCACGAGTTGTCTCTCATGACGCCCAGCCCCCATGCGGAGTTGAGGATGGGGTAGCCCGCCCTCTTCAGCCTCAGGGCCTCCTCGAGCACGCGCCTGCGGGCCTCGGGGCCCAGGGCGAGGTCTTCCTCGCCCCTGTGGTACGGGTAGAACAGCTGGAGGGTCAGCCCCTTCACCTGGGGCATGGCGCTGGCCAGAGCGGCCACCGTCTCGAGCTCGCCGGCGTTTACGCTGTTCAGGGTCATGTGCACGTAGATCCGATCGTGGGCCGATGTGAGGATATTCCCCATCGCCCTGTCGTAGGATCCCGACCGCAGGTAGTCGTGTGTCTCGCGCGTGCCGTCGATGCTCACCCACACGATGTCCGTGGGGACGTCCAGGCTCACCGTGCCGTTGGTGGTAACCCCGACGCAGGCGAAGAGCTTTTTGGCCGCGAGCGCGATGTCGGCGAAAGAGCGGGTGCCGTCGCTCCAGAGCAAGGGCTCACCGCCCTCGAACACGACGATCGGGCAGCCGAGCCCGGCGAGCTCTTCGAGCGACGCCATGGCCTTGTCCCAGGTCATGATCCTGTCTTGGGAGCCGTGCTGCCTGACGAACGGGCACGCCCTGCACGCGAGGTTGCACCGGTAGGTGAGTTTCACGCTCGCGATCAGGGGGGCCCTTCTCCCCATGATGCGGTTGGAGGCGCACCTGGCGAGGAGACGGAGGCGCCTTCTCATGAGCGGCCTGTCCCCGCAAGCCGATCCCGGTGGTGCGGAAGCAGAACGCGCGCGGGCACCGCTTTCCGTCGAGCACCCAGGCTCAGGCGCATCGGGCTAGTACCTGCCCAAGAACACCGGCTTTCTCTTCTCCTTCTGGGCGCGGACACCTTCCCGCGCGTCCTCGCTGGCGAAGATGGGCATGCCTATCTCCACCTCGCGGATGAAGAGCTCGCCGAACTCCTTCATGCGCATCTCGCGGTTGAACCGTATGATGCCCTGGGTTGCCAGCGGCCCGTTGTCGGCGATTTTCCCGGCGAGTTCCATTGCCGTGTCCATGAGCTTGTCGCGCGGCACCACGCGGTTCAGGAAGCCCCACTCGTACATGGTCTTTGCGTCGTAGTTGCCCGCGGTGAGCAGGATCTCCAGGGCGCGGCACGTGCCCACGTGCCTGGGCAGGAAGATGTTCCCTCCGCCCGTCGGCATGATGCCCAGGCTCGCCTCCCTCATCTGGAACACGGCGTCTTCGGAAGCGACCCGCAGGTCGGCCCCCATGACCATCTCGAACCCCCCGGTGAGGCAGTACCCGTGGATCGCCGCGATGACCGGCTTGTTCACGAAGCTTATCTTGAGCATCGCCTCGCCCACGCCCTTGCCGTCCCATCCCTGTATGATCCACTCCTCGGCCTCGTTCTCGGGCTTGCGGGCACCGGTGAGGATGGGGATCGCCGTCTTCAGGTCCATGCCGGCGCAGAAGATGTTCGGGAGCGCCGAGTACAGCACCGCGACCCTGATCTCGGGGTCCTCGTTGATGTCGATCCATGTCTTGTGGAGCTCGAGGAGGATGCCGGGGTCGAGGGCGTTGAGCTGCTTGGGCCTGTTCAGACCGACCTTCGCAATGTGTCCCGTCTTTTCGTAGACAAGGTTCATGGGGCCTCCCTCAGGGTATGAGATGTCGAGGGGGAATCTTATCCCCGGCCGGCTGGCTTGTCAAACCCGGCGCGGTGCCCGTATCCTCTGCCTGCGAGGATCCGTGTATCTTTCCCGGCGGCGGGTCGTGGTGGAAACCCGGGCGGCAAGGGTGATCGTCGGGCGTGCCTCACATGAACGCAGGCCTGTTCCCCCTCAAGGAGGAGCAGGGCATGGCCGTGGGGGGTGCCCTGGCCACCCTGCACGCTTCCCCGTTTTGGGGCGTCTGCATCGGCGTCGACAAAGCAATGGGGGGGCGCTGGAGATCCGGGAGGGGAAAGCGCCCGACGTCGAACGCAGGCAGACGACAGCCCCATGCAAAGAGACGGGCGGCCTTAGATCCAGCTTATGGGAGAGGCCCGACGGTGACTTCCTGTTCGGCTTCTCCCCCGTACAGGGTGCGGGGCCCACCTCAAAGACTTGCGCAACGGGCTCGACTAAGAGGTGTTGCCTGGTGCCCCTTCTCGACCGACGAGCCTGTCCTGAACGGGTGGCAGGAGCAGGCTCGAGCAGGCCTTCCTCCCTGCCAGGGTCGTACTGGGACAACTCGCCACCGGGCTGTGGATGGTGACCGGGCGCTCGAGGAAGATGCGCTCTTTCCGGCTGGCGGCGTACCTTGGTCGACCCTGCAGCTCACTCGCCGTCTTGAGGGAGGATGCAGTGCCTGCGGTCTCCCGCGCCGATGCAGATTGGTGGCCCCTGCAGCTCACTCACCATATCGTGGGGGCGATGAAGGACCGGGTCTCACCTGCAGTCGTATCCCACGAGGACCGCGGTGCCGTCCGGGCCCACGATCACGCCCTTGCCGCCGAAGTAGACGAGACGGTCCTTGTCCCAGGCGAGGTCGAGCGGGGCCTGGGGGTCGTCGCAGGAGGCCCTGAAGCCCCTGCCGATGCTCGCGGGGTTGATGCCGAAGTAAGACTTGTCCAGGTACCAGCTGCTCTTGTGGAGCTCGTCCTTTGCCGGGGCCACCCTCAGCCAGGACGGGTAGTCCTTCTTTTTGAGGCCAGTGTCGGCGCACCTGAGTTCCTTGAGCCTCGCACGCACTGCAGCCACGTGGCGGCCGTCAGGATAGCGGACGAGGTATGCGGTCAGGGCCCTGGGCGACCCGTCCTCCATGGCCTTCTTGAAACGCATGGGCTCGACCCGCCTGAGGGCCTCGTCGGTGTAGACGCTGTCCGGGTGCTTGGCGAGGAACTCCTCGTAGGCCTCTATCGTGTTGATCGAGTTCGCCATGTCCCAGTCGATGTTCACGGTGGAGCACCCCGTTGCCAGGACGGCGAAAAGGGCGGCCGCGAGAGCAGGTAGGAGTCGATTTATGATCATGGTGGTAAATCCCCGTCTACGGTACACGTTCGCTTGCCAATATCTTACTATAAGACACATTGTGCCTCTTGCCAAGGTCAAAGAACGACCGGCGGCACCCAAGTGTCAGACCAGAAGCTTCCTGATCAGATCCAGTGCAATGCGAAAGACGGTGCGTAGTTCATGCAGTTGAAGATGTCTTGAAACCTGGATGTTGACTAATTGAACCAAATGTTATAAAGTTCAACTATGACAAAGGCTAAAGACCGGAAATTCAATGAGATACTAGCGACCGCGTTAGAGCTCTTCGCCCATTATGGGTATAAGAAGACCACGCTGAAAGACGTGGCCGATAAGCTCGGCATGACGAAGAGCAACCTCTACTTCTATGTAAGCAACAAGCGTGATCTCTACGAGAAGACGGTGAGCATGGCCTTCAAGGGATGGCAGAAGGCTGTAAGAGACGCGGTTGAACAGGCTCAAGATGCAGGTGACAAATTCTCGATCATGGCAACACAATCCATCCAATACCTGATGGAACATGATGAGCTGCGCTCCATCTTCATCAGAGATCCAGGTATCTTCACGCCTTTCCCAAACGAGGACAGGTTCTACAAGATCAATCTCGGAGCCATAAGGCTTATCGAGGAAATCCTGACATTGGGTATCAAGCAAGGTCGGTTTCACGAAGTGGACGTGAAGCCCACAGCAGAACTCTTCTTCTCCATTTATGTCATGTTTCTTATCAAGACTTATGTGAAATCAGAAGGCGTGTCTGCAATCCGCATGTACGAGGAGGGTCTCAAGATCATATTGAGAGGGCTGTGCAAAGACAAGCCGTGCAAACGGTGAGAATATGTGAACGAGGAGGTTGCCATGTCTAAGGATACCTACGACATCATCGTAGTCGGTGCAGGCAGCGGGGGGTGTGCGACCGCAAAGGTGGCTTCTGAGCATGGATTAAAGGTTCTGCTCATAGATAGGCGGAAAAAGGAAGACATAGGAGACAAGCTCACCTTCGATACTATCCCGGTCTACGCATTCGAGGCCCTGGGCATACCAGTCCCTGAAGGGGAAGAGCTTGATATGAGAATGCTCAAACTGAAGGTGTTTTCTCCAGACAAGAAACATTCTTTCGAGGCTGATCTTGACGGGTACCTCGCGCACAGGCGTTTGTTGGGGCAAAGGCTTCTGAAGTATGCTGTAGACGCCGGCGCCGTTCTCCTCCCAGAACACGAGGTGATAGATCCAATCTTGGAAAGAGATTATATCATTGGCGTACGGTGCAGGGATCGTTCTGGGAAGATAACTGAGTACAAGTCAAAGATCGTCGTTGATGCCAGCGGGATCTTGTCTGTTGTGCGGGACAAGCTCCCTCATTCGGTTTACCATAATGAAGGAATCATACCACAGGACACAGTCGTAACCTATCGTGAGGTAAGGGATCTTAAGGGTAGCTCTGACTACATACCTCCTCATGACTACCCTGGATGGTACTGCATTCTCCAGAATCGCGGTTATTTCTGGATAGTCCCTGAGGCAAAGGATAAGACAAACATAGGTTGTGGTATTCCAATGTTTCCTGGGCACCCGGATCCTGTGAGAGTGACCAATGAATTCTGCTCCGCTCATGCAGACAAGATCGGTGAGAAGGTATATGCCAAAGGGACAGGCCCTACGCCCTTTCTGCCCATGAGGGCCTGCCAACCTGAACTTGTAGGCAACGGATTCATGCTTGTCGGTGACTCGGGATACCAGGTCTCAACAAATTCGGGGTTCGGCGTTCCCGGTTCGGTGATAGGCGGGAAGATCGCGGCTGAAGTTGCCGCTTCGGCCATACGAAAAGGTGACGTGAGCAGGAAGGGTCTATGGGAATATAATGTGAGATACAAAAGGGGATTCGGTTCCTCGCGACCCTTTGCTGATGCTATCAGGATTTTCGTACAGAGCCTTTCACACGATGATCTGAATACCCTGATCAAATTAGGACTCATTGGTTCAAAGGAATTCAGTGCCCTTTGGATGGACCGGACATTCTCCTACACGATGCCTGAACTCATTGCCAAATTCACATCTGGTATGAGAAACATTAGGTTATTCCTGAAGATGTCAGCCGTGTTCCTGATCGCTAAGAGTTTAGAGAGGATCTATAAGAAGTTTCCATCTTCTATCGAAGACTTTCATGCATGGATGCTTAAACGGATGTTGCTGTATGCCCTTCTGTTCAAGGTTGTCGGATTGAAGAGGGGGATATCGTATTAGTTGATCAATAATTAGAAAAGCTACCGACCTGCTGTGAAAGATGGTATCCGGCATGGGCGCTGGCATTCATGGCAGGAAGGAAGTATCCCGTCATTTCGGCCGATACTTCATCTTCAAAAATGAAGTATCGGCCTTGCTGTTCCTCGCCTATTTCCATTGATAGCTCTTTGATGGCTCCGTCTGGAACCGCCCCTCACGGTCCCTGGGCACCATGAGTTCCATACGTTCCAAACGAGTAACCAGCGTTCTCGGCTTGTATGCTTTCCTGTACCCGATCCGCTCACCTATCTTTGATAGTGTCAACAATGAGAGTGCACCACGCTTAAAACTGCGTTAGAATATGTACGGCTCATGTCCTGCCATCCTCGGTGGTTTTGGTGAGACATGAACGTTGTCGGGTAACTCATTGGCCTTCTGCTGCACTATCTTCATCCTTCGGTGTGAGCGCTTACGGGCATGGGGGTTGGTAGACTGTGCCTGTCGGCAGGGGCGTGCCAAGACTGATCGCACTGTAAAGATTTCTGACGATCCCAACGAGAAGAAATCATTATCATATGGCGAGCGATAACGTGATCTTTGAAAAAAGGTTGTGTCGATACATTTTACAATCGCAAAAGGCCCTCCATGACGAAAACTTGCGTTTAACTTCATAACTAATTGATAAAACGATATAAAAGGAAGGGGTATGTCAGTGGGCAAGACTTTTGCATATTATATGCTAGGCATCCTTGGGAGGACACCATGAAAAGAATGAAAGCAACCAAAGGCTTGTTTCCCGTCATCGTGATCATCGCTCTTCTTCCGACCCTGGCTTGGGCTGTTCCGATCACCACGTCACTGAACGTATCCAATGAAGACCTGGGGTTGGCAGGAGATTTCGCCACGGTCGTCGTGTCTTACGTGGGTGAACATACCGTGCAGTTCAGTGTCGATGCCAATGAGGCTCTCCTGGGAGAGGATGATAACTTCGGCATCCAGGCATTTGGGTTCAATGCATCCCTTGACTTGTCGTCAGCCGTCTTCGATCTGCCCGCGGGGTGGGATTTCCGGTACGACCAGAACCTCAGCATGTTCGGGCTGTTCTACATCGATGCCTACGGCACGGGAAAGACGAGAAAGGACCCACTGATCTTCACTGTTTCTTTGCCGGGAATCAATGACGAGAACCAGTTCTTCGTCCCGAATGCGCTTGGTTACCACTATGCCGCCCACATCGCAGGTTTCGTTGATCATAACGGCCAAACCAGCGCATGGTTCTCCGATCAGCCCGCCCCGGTGCCCGAGCCGGCGACGCTCATGTTGCTCGGAACGGGTCTTCTTGGTCTTGCGGGATTCAGAAGGAAGACGAAACGGTAACGGTTTCGCCGCTGGGGACATACGGGGCAGGGCCGGTCAAGATCGAGGCCCTGCCTCATTCATTTCTACACCTGGAACAACGGCAATACCACTGGTTCATGAACTCAACGCATGATCTCTTCCTTGGTCCCTACGCATGTGGCGAATGTTACCGCTTCGAGGAGACGGTGGCCAGGGGCGCTCCTTGATCCCTACGTATGTGGCGAGTGCCAAGGCGTATCGATTGTTCTCGTGCCCGGGTGGGGAGGGGTCGTGCGGCTTCTATCTTCTCCTTGCGGTTCCTGGCGCCTCGTGCCTGCGTGGGGAGGGGTCGTGCCCTCCGGGTTCCCAACGGTCGGCGCTGTTACCGGCTCACCCGGGACCGAGGTCCTGGGTGCGAGAACCCACGTGCCAGGCGATCGTGTGTGTACGCTGCCACGGTCCCATGACTGACACCGGGGTGAACGCAGGCGCGTGCGAGAGGCCAGGGGGCCTATATCCTGCTCTTGATGAAGCGGATCACGCGCCCGATGACCGGGAATCTCTCGAAGAGCGCGAGTGTCTCCCAGTAGTCGTGGTGGAAGACGACCCGGCCCTGCTCGTCGAACCTCACGTGTGACATGCCGGGCTGCTCCATGGGGTGGTCCGGGTCACGCTTGAGGCGCAGGTGCATGATCCACCTGAAGTAGTAGTTACCTTGGCTGTACGCCATGTCCTTGATGTCGAAGGTGCACTCGGTGAATGCACTCGTGGTGCTCAAGAAGTATTCCTTGATACGCTCCCTGCCCCTGACCTGCCTCAAGCCATCCTCGAAGTAGGCATTCTCGGCATAGACCCGCTCCATGGAGGCGGCTATCCTTTCCGCCGAGAAGATACGGTAGAACTCCTTGAACCTCTCTATGGCATCCTGTTCGACCTGGGAACCGTGTTCCACGTGTTCGATCCTCCCTCTGTCCGTATCCTCAAGGGCCCTGTACGTGATGGTGACATCATGCGAGCCTGTGGCGCCGGCACAGCCTGCGGCCACGAGCATCCCCGCCAGCATGACGAACCCGGCATGGCGGCCTGTGTTCATGAGACCCCTCCTGTCGCGGGTGGGGAGAGCGTAGTGTTCCCCTCCCTGGTGAGAACGATCTGGAGGTCGCCCAGTGAGCGCGTACGGAACTGGGCCTCGCAGATGGAGAAGTAGTAAATCCATTTCCTTCTGAATGCCGCGCCGAACCCCATGCGGTCGAGCGTCGGGGCCGCCTCCGAGAACCGTTCACGCCAGTGTCTCTGGGTCTCGGCGTAGTGTGGGCCGATGTTTTCCACCGATTCCACCATGAGTCTCGAGTGCCTCGTCATGGCCACGCACATGGCGGTCAGCTAAGGGAGCTCCCCGCCCGGGAAGATGTGTTTCTGGATCCAGTTCGGGCTGCTTATGTGTTTCTCGTAGCGGCTGTCAGGGACCGTGATGACCTGGATCACCGCCACGCCATCCGGCTTGAGCAGCCTGTCACAGCACGCGAAGAACTCGCCGAGATGCTCGCTGCCCACCGCCTCGAGCATTTCCACGGACACGATCCTGTCAAAGGAGCCGCCGATGGTCCGGTAGTCTTCCAAGAGGATCCGGATGCTCTTGTCGAGGCCTTCCCTCTTCACCCATTCGCGTGCATGGTCGTACTGGGCCCTGGATACGGTGATGCCCGTCCAGGAGCACCCCCTTGCCTTGACCGCCTCTATGGCGAACCCTCCCCAGCCGCACCCGATCTCCAGGACGTGGTCGTTTGGTCCTATCCGTGCCTTGCTCATGATCGACCTCATCTTGTTCACCTGGGCCTGCTCGAGGGAGTCGGAGGGGCTGTCGAAGATCCCGCAGGAGTACGTCATGGTCCTGTCCAGAAACGTCGCGTAGAAGGCCGAGTCCAGGTCGTAATGGGCTTCTATGTTCTCCTTGCTCCCGCGTACGGTGTTCGGCCTGCTGCGATGGAGACGGAAGTTGCGCGCCCTTGACAGGGAAGACAAGACCAAGTTGCCGTCTTGGAAGGCGCGACGGTTCACGATCAGGAGTTCCAGCGTCTTGGTGAGATCGTCGCTGTCCCACAGCCCGTCCACGTACGCCTCGCCCAGGCCGATCTCGCCGTTCAGTGCGACACGTGAAAAGAAGGCGTAGTCGTTTACCCTGATCTCGGCATCTGGCCCATGGACGTCGGTACCGCCGTAGATCTTCGTTCTCCCGTCCGGCAGGTGAATCCTCAGGCGACCCCGCTCGATCTTGTCGAGCAGCCCGTCGATGACCCGAAAGAAGATGCGCTCGGCAAGCCCGGGCGGGGCTTTGCTGATGGTCATGGGGCTCGCAGGCGCCGGCTTTGGATGGTAGTGGAGCTTCTTGAGGAAGAACAGTTTCGCCGCCTCGCCGTAGATCCGGGCCATGGTGAGTTTGGGGACGAGGGGGTGCCTGGTCATGAGCATGACCTGGTTCACCGTCGTGAGCTCAGAGCGGCGTCCTGTCAGGGTTGCGGTGAAGAATCTCTCGCCGTTGCGCATGAGATCGACGCTGATGGTGAGCTCCGGCCCGATCTCGGAGAAGGTGAGCACATAGGCACCGTCGAGGGCGTTGAAAGGCGAGACGTGGAAGGCCTTGTCCGTGACGAAGGCCGCGGGGTAGCCTGCTTGCGGGCCGTGGCGTTTGTCGAGAACGTAGACGTGGCGTTCGCCGAAGGTGTTGTTGACTTCGGCGACGGTGCACAGCAAGGACCCGTCCCGTGCAAGGCAGTAGTAGAAGCTCACCGGGTTGAACACGGCCGTGAAGTACCGCGGCTGGGTCACGAGTAAGACACGGTCCACCCGCGAGGCCAGCGTGTCGCCCAGGTAAGTGAGCAGCTTTTCCCTGATGGATCCCGGACCGCTGTCGAGGTAGTCGCTGTCATGGATGGATACCGGCCTGGCGCGGTTGTATCCGAACAGCGGCAGCGTCCTGTCCAGCACCGAAAGTTCGTCAAGGTCGAGACAGTAGAAGTAGAGCCTGAACCTGAAGTGATGAAAGGCCGGCCTGAATCTGGTGTGCTCCACGTACCCGTTGTATATCGTCGATCTCATAGCTCGATCCCGAAAATCCGCGCCACAGCGGCGGCGGACCTCACCGCGTCCTCGTGGAATCCATTGCCGAGGTAGCTCCCGCAAAAATACGTGCTTTTCTGCCCGTTCATCCCTGCTATCCCTCTCTGGGTCTCCATTGACTCGCGCGTGTAGACCGGGTGGTGGTAGATCATGTCGCGCACGATCGCCCCGTCTTGGATCGGCTTCTTCGGGTTCAGGGTCACACAGTACGGTCTCCTCGTCGAGAACCCTTGGAGCCTGTTCATGTAGTAGGTGAGCGTGACTGGGGACCCTGACTCCACGGCCTCCATGCGCATGTAGTTCCAGGACGCCCACACCTTCTGCATGGGAGGCAGGAACGACGTGTCGTGATGGAGGATGGTCCTGTTCCGTGAGTATTCCCATGCGCCGAGCAGCCTCCTCTCGTCCGGGTGCGCATCGGCGAGCAGCCGCAGGGACTCGTCCGCGTGACAAGCCAGCACGACCGCATCGAAGGGGTGCTCGGTTCCGTCCACGGTCTTCAGTGTGACGCCCGCGTCCCCCCTCGTCACGGCTGCGACGGGGGTTGCGGGGTACACCCTGCCCCTGAAGGTCTTGAGGAAGGCGTTCACGTAGGTGTGGCTGCCGCCCTTGACCACGTACCACTGAGGCTGGTTCACGACGGAGAGCAGCCCATGGTTCAAAAAGAAGCGGGCAAAGGTCTCCATGGGAAACTCCAGCATGCGCACGTCCGGGGCCGACCACACCGATGCGCAGATGGGGATGAGGTACTGTTCGACGAAATACCTGTTGAAACGGTGGACGGAAAGGAACTCGCCCAGGGTGAGCCCTCGAAGCTTTCCCTCCTCGAGGTGATTCTTGGTGATATGGTTGAACCTGAGAACGGCCAGGGACATCAACCAGAAGGACGGCCTGAACAGGTTCGAACGCTGCGCGAGGAACGTGTCCATGTTCGTGCTGGCGTACATCATGCCGCTTCGTGCGTCGAAGTGGCTGAAGGACATGCTGCTCTTCTGTTTCTCGACGCGAAGCTGCGCAAGGAATCGATTGAAGAGGGGGTAGGTCTTGTCGTTGAATACGATGAAACCGGTATCCACCGGCGTCTGTGCGTCTGGCCCCTCATCGATGACAATGGTGTGGGTGTGGCCCCCGATATAGTCGTTCTTCTCGAAGAGGCTCACCTCGAACCTCCTCTGGAGGAGATACGAAGCCACGATACCGGCGACCCCGCCACCGACGACGGCTAGTGTCCTGACCTGTCCGGAATCCACGGAACCCCCTCCCAAACCCTCTGGCAGGGCAATATAATGGATTAATAATGACCAGGTCCCGGCCAGGCAACCCGAAGCAGGGCGATGGTGAGAACGGTGCCTTGAGACCCGCCGCGGCGGTGGGTCGGTGGGTGCCCTGAAGGTCCGGGGGGCGGACATGGGAGCGTGCACAAGAACAGCGCCGTCGAACGGGGAACGTGTAACCATTTCCCCTTTCGATCGTTCAAGGGATGTCAATGAAGATCGACCTTGCCCATCTTGAGCGGATGAAAGGCGGGATATTCTCGTTCCTCATGCGCTTGAGCGGCGATTACGAGCTTTCGAGGGACATACTCCAGGAGACTTTCCTGAGGTATCTCGAGCGGTATGACGGCAAAGACACGCAACCCTCGCTCCTCTTCACCATAGCGCGCAACGCCTTCATCGACCATGTGCGCAAGTCGGGTCGTGAACTACCCCTCGTTGACGATCACAGGGATTGCGCGCCCGATGCGCATGAACGCTTCCGCGTGCGGCAGGAATACTCGAGGGTGCTCGAGGCCATCGAGAGCCTGGGGCAAGACGAGCGGGAAATCCTCTCGATGGCGCTCAGCGGCGACCTTTCATACCGGCAGATCGCGGATATCGTGGGAACGAGCGAAGCCAACGTCAAGGTGAAGGTGCACAGGGCACGGTGCAGGATACGGGAGATCCTGAAGGGGGGAGACCATGAGAGATGAACTGATAAGCATGTACATCGATGATGAGCTCGACCTCGACGACAAGAGGGAGTTCGTGGAACTCATCCACCACGACAGGACATTCAAGGACCGCACCATGGAATTTCTCGATCTGGAGAAGGAGTTGCGCTCGGAGGTGGTCGAAGAAGCGCCCGAAGTGGTGATGGCCACAACCGGCGTGCTCCCCCTCGTACGGAGACGCCGCCTGCAGATCGCCGCCGCGGCGGTTGCGGCCGTCGCGGCGATCGTCGCGGTATTCGTGCTCCGCCCGGAAAGCCCCCGGGTCGATGGGAAAGTCGCACAGGGATCGTACCGGTTCGTCATCTACCAACCCGATATCTCCCGGGCCGAGATCATGGGGGACTTCACCGGCTGGAAGAGGGTGCCCATGGAGCGCGTCTCGATGAGCGGGTACTGGGAGACGTCGCTTCCCGTCGAGCCCGGAGAGCACCGCTACGTGTTCGTCCTTGACGGGGAGAAGCGCATCGCGGATCCCACCGTCATCTCCCGGGAGAAAGACGACTTCGGTTCAGAGAACTCCATACTGGTAGTGAGGGTGGGGACATGATGCGGCTCGCAGCTGTGTTCGTGGGCCTGGCGCTCCTCGTCACAGGGTGCACGCACCACGGGGTCCATATTGAGGGAGACCGTGTGATCCTGACCCTCGAGGCCCCCCATGCCAGGGATGTCCTGTTCGCGTCGTCCCTGGACGGCTTCGTTTTGCACGAGGCGACACGAGTCCACGGGTCGACATGGGAGGCGAGCATGCCTGCAGGCTCACCGTTCAGCTACTTCTACCTCGTGGACGGGGAGGTCTACCTCCCGGACTGCCCATACGCGGAGCTCGACGGGTTCGGGTCTGCAAACTGCGTCTACGTGCCGGGCATGTAACCTTTTACCTGCACGTTCGTTGTAACACCATCGATCGAAAAGGAGAGATCCATGAAGAAGACACTCGGTGCGATCGCGGCCATCCTCCTCGTGTCCACCACCGCGCTGGCGGATGCGGTAAGCGAGGAACTGGGAGAGAGGGTCACCCTGCAGGTGATGACGAGTACCAGGGAGATGATCAGGCTCGGCATACCGGAAGGCGATGCCGTCAGGCTCACCCGGCAGATGATCCAGAACCGGTACAAGGAGCAGGAGATCCTCGCTGCTCACGAGGTGATCCGGCAGATGGTCCGCCAGGGCCTCCCGGTAAGGCCTGCCATGGACAAGGCCTACGAGGGCATGGCCAAGCACGTGGGCGCTCGGGACACTGTCCGGGCCATGGAGAAGGTGAGGCTGAGATATCTTTTTGCTTACGGGCAGGCCGAGGAGATCCTCGGACAGATCAGAGAGCGCTCTATGTTGGGGGATGTCATTGCAGAATGCCTGGCGGCAGGCATGGCAGAGGGTGACGTTACGGCCATACAACTCAGGCTGAAGACCAGAAGCAGGACCATGACCCGGGATCAGGCGCTGCAGCTCTCCCTCCAGAGTTTCATGGCTGCTCGCGAGATGTCCAGGAGCGGCGCCGGCGGAACCGCGTCCTCCGGTGTGGTCTGCCGGGCGCTCGAGCGTTCGTGGAGCGCACAGGACATGGAGCGGCTGCGATTGACCTTCATGAGCCAGGTGAGACTCGGGAACCCCTCAGGGCTCGCGGCGAGGTATGAGAACCAGATCAAGAGCGGGGTGAACGCCGACGGCCTTGGCAGGCATGGGGCGGGCTCCGCACAGCAGGGCTTCGGTGACGGGCAGGGTCGCCTGGGGAGCGGTGGGAGCGGTGAGTCGGGGCCGGGCACCGGCGGTGCATCAGGCAACGGCTCTTCCGGTAGTGGTTCCGGCGGGAGCGGCGGCAGCGGCGGGGCAGGAGGTGGAAGCGGCTCGTCAGGCGGCTCCGGCGGCGGTGACCATGCAGGCGGCGGGTCAGGTCCCGGCGGAGGTGGAACAGGTCGTGGTGGCCGTGGATCTCATTGAGAGACCGAGAGCCTTCAGGCCCCTCGACCGCCAGATGCAGGCGGGCTGAAGGGACGGCTTGCGTGCAGGTGTACCAGGGATTCTGGGGGTCCTGAAGAGCCACCCTCGATGAGGACGTGCACCTCTCGAGATTGAGCGCTCGATCTCGAGAGGGAGGGCGTGGCGCTCGGGGCGTTGCAAGTGCTGCCCAGGAATGTCGCGAGGGAGACCGGGCTGCTTACGGCTGGAGTTTGTACCCGACGCCGCGCACGTTCTTGATGATGTTTCCCGCTTGCCCGAGCTTGGCCCTGATGTTCTTGATGTGCACATCCACCGTCCTGTCGAGCACGGCCTTCTCGTTGCCCCACAGGTGGTCGAGGATGCGCTCGCGGGAAAGGACCATGCCCCTGTTGGAGGCGAGGAAAAGGAGGATCTTGAACTCGACGGCGGTCAGGTTGACACAGGCCCCGTCGATTGTCACCTCGAAGCGGTCGGGGTCGATCACGACGCCGTGGCCCACGTTCAGGACGCCGCAGGGCTTTCCCGCCCTGCGCAGGACCGAGTGGACCCGCGCCACGAGTTCCTTGGGCGAGAAGGGCTTGGTCACGTAGTCGTCGGCCCCGAGCTCGAGCCCCTCGACCTTGTCCGTCTCCGTCCCCTTGGCCGTGAGCATGATGACGGGGATGTCCGCGGTGTGCTCGTCCGACTTGAGGAGCTTGCAGATCTCGAACCCATCCATGTCGGGCAACATGAGGTCAAGGATGATGAGGGCCGGCCGCGCCTTGGCCAGTGATTTCAGGAACGATTCGCCTTCGGGAAAGCCTTGAACGGCAAAGCCCGCCTTCTTGAGGTGGATGCTCACCAGCTGGATGATGTCCGGTTCGTCGTCCACGATGTGGATGAGCGTGTTCATGGCTCTTTACCGTCTCTCGCTGTCATTTCTTACCAAAGACCGCGAGGATCGATCCAGCCCAAAACGGCCCTTCACGCATTTTTCATATGCCTTTCACACGGCCTTTACGGGAAACACATAGGTCTTGCCTCAGCAGCTACCCATCGAGACAGGAGGAATGAATGATGAACCGGACAATCTTGGCGTTTCTGACCTGTGTGTCACTGGCGGTGTCTTCCGGCGTCCATGCGGCGAGCTTCAAGCTCGGCGACGTGGACATGACGCTGGGTGGGAGCGCCCGGCTGGATGTGGGGTGGCAGTCGTCCGACTACGGCGACGTCGCGCAGGGAAAACCCGACTCCATGACGGACTTCTTCCTGAGAAACCCCGGGAACAGCAGGGTCAAGATCAAGGCCGCCTACGAAGGGATCACCGGGTACGCGGAGATCGGCCTGAAGACGGACAACTCGGTCGGCGTGAGACATGTCTACGCCTCCTATGACCTGGGAGAGGGCCGCGGGATACTCTTCGGCCAGACCGACACGGTGTTCTCAGAGTTGAGGCCGGACCAGAGGCTCAACGACGACCTGAACCTCCAGGGTTTCGGGTACCTCTACAACAACAGAAGACCCCAGGTACGATACACGGTCGCTTCCGGCGCGGTCGCCTTCAAGGTCGCGATAGAAGAGCCGCGAGGCGTGGCAGACGAGTACGTCTCCGTCTCGGGGGATCATCTCAAGGAAAAGGCGATGCCCGCCGTCGCCGCCGCCTTCGAGTACAAGGACGGCGGCATCTCCGTCTCCCCCAGCGCCTTCTATCAGCAGTTCAGGAACAAGGCCAACGACGACAACCCCGATACCAAGGACATCACCGTGGCCACTTACGGCCTGTGCTTGAGCGGCAGTGTGAAGGCGGACCCCGCGACGTTCACGGGAGGCCTCTGGTATGGACAAAACCTTTCTGTCTTCGATCTCGACAAGAGAAAGAACAGCCCATCCACGGTGTTCGGCAAGCCGGTTGCCGATGAGGCGGGAAACGACATAGAGGATATCGACAGCCTGGGCGGCTGGGCCCAGGTATCCCTCAAGGCCGGTCCCGGGGTGTTCAGGGCGGGGGCGGGCATGCAGCGTTCTGAAACCGGCTGGAAGGGGGACGCCTACGAGGACGACATCTCTACCATGGGCGCCTTCGTCAATTACGAGTACACGGTGGCGAAGGGGTTCACCGTCACGCCCGAGATCGCCTACTTCGACTACGGCAAGGATGCGAACAAGAACAAGGTGTCGGAAGGCAAGAGCGACCTCGGGAGCGATACGCTTGTAGGTGTCCACCTCCAGTACGATTTCTGACGCGATGGCGCAAGGACCACGGGGCGCTTGGGCGCACCGTGGTCCCTGCACAAACGGGGACTGGATGAAATCTTTCTCGGGTTGTATACGGAACAGGGTGTGATTCTTCGCGGAGGCTGCACGTGGATAAGGCAAGAGTACTGTTTCTGTGCACCGGGAACTCGGCCAGGAGCCAGATGGCCGAGGCGTTTCTCAGGACATACGCGCCTCACGCTTTCGAGGCGTACAGCGCAGGCCTCGAGCCCAAGGGAGTGCATCCCTTGACCGTCGAGGTCTTGGACGAGCTCGGCATCGACATCCGTTCCCAGCGGTCCAAGCACCTCGACGAATACATGGGCAAGATGTTCTTCGGCTACCTCATCACGGTCTGCTCCCAGGCGGATGCCAGCTGCCCGGCGGTCTTCCCTGGGGTCGGTGTGCGTATGCACTGGGCCTTCGACGACCCTGCTGCATGCAGGGGCACACAGGCCGAGTGCCTGCAGGAGTTCCGCAGGGTCCGCGACGAGATACGAAACCGCGTACTGTCCTGGCTCGAGGAGCTCCACGTCGAACCCGCCCGCACATGAACGGCCCTGGGGAGCCTGAGGGTGAACGATCGCTTCCCTGGCGATCCTACCTGCGCCTTGCGGCCTGTTTCGACACGTACCACCTGAGCACGAAGACCACGAGGTCCGAGGTGTACCGCGTGAGCATGCCGTTCGAGAACCGGTGCAGCGCGAACATGAGGTTCGTGAGCACGCCGGGGATGACCAGGAAGCGCTTCCCGGCCACCCCCTTGACGATCGCGTGAGCCACCCTCGACGGGGAGATGCGGCCGCAGAAGCTCTTCACCACGCGCGATTCGAAGGGCAGGCGTTCGGCCTCCTTCGGGACGAAGGGCGTGTCCACTTCGCCGGGGCACACGAGGGTGACGGTCATGCCCATTGTTCTCAGTTCGGCCCTCAGGCACTCGGCGAACCCGACAAGCGCGTACTTCGACGTGCCGTAGGTGGTGTAGCCGTACATGCCCATGAGCCCGGCGGCGGAGGAGACAATCACGATGGTCCCCTTCGCCCCGACCATGTGGGGGAGCACGTTCGCGACGAAGGAGCGCACGCCGTAGACGTTCGTCTTCATGACCGCGTCGAAGGCCTCATGCGGGGTGTCGATGAAGAGGTCCGCATACCCGACGCCCGCGTTGGCGATCGCCACCTGCGGCGGCCCTGCCTTCTCGATGGCTTCCTCGATGCCGGTCCTTACCGATTCCGGGTCCGCCACGTCCATGTGGACCGCGTGCACTTTTTGGCTGCCCGACCTCCTGTGACCCTCGATGTCCCTGGCGGCCGAGGCCAGTCTCTCCTCGTCCCTGGCGAAAATCACGACGTCGCCGCCCAGCGAGGCGAACAGCCGCGCCGTCTCGAGCCCTATGCCGCTCGATCCACCCGTGATGTACACGGTCTTTCCTGAAAAGTCCTTCACCACAAACCTCCTCTTTCAGCCTGCCGCCCTCTGCGCCGGGGCCCCCTCGAGGTCCGGCGCCCATCTGTAGGCCCGGAACCGTGCATCCAGGCCTCGAGGACAGCCCGCCTCGATGCCGCGCACAAGCGCGCATTCATCTCGGGCGCCGGCCAAGCCTCACCCGGCCTCCACGCCATAGCCCGAGAGGATCTCGATCGCGCGGGAGAGGCGTTGTCTCGGGTACCACGTCCTTTCCTTGTGCTCCTTCTCGAACTCGAAGGGGACCTTGAGCCCCAGCTTCAGGCACTTCTCGGGCCAGAGGGGGTTGTAGGCGAGGACGGCGGCGCGCCTGCACCCGAGACCCTCGAGGAACTTCCCGATGGCGTTCATGTTCTCGTCCGTGTCCGTGATCCCGGGGACGAGAGGGATCCTCGGGAGGACACCCGGTCCCCCGTTTCTCGACATGTTCAGGACAGCGGCGAAGTTTGACAGGATCGTCCTGTTGTCCGCGCCGCAGAAGCGACGGTGCAGGCCGGCATCCATGATCTTGATGTCGTAGAAGATCTCGTCCACGAAGGGCATGAGCGTGTGCGTGAAGGTCTTGAGGTCGAACAGGCCGCAGGTCTCGAGCAGGGTGTGGATGCCTTCGGCCTTGAGCCTGGAGGCGAGCCTGGCGGAGAAATCCATGGCGAGGGTCGGTTCGCCGCCTGACAGGGTCACCCCTCCGCCGGAGGTCACGAAGAAGGGCTTGTCAGGGAGGATCCTGGCGAGCACGTCCTCCACGCCCATGGGTATGCCCACGCGTTCGAGCGCGCCCGTGGGGCACTCGACGGTGCAGGCGAAGCACAGGGTGCACCTGGCGCGGTCGACGAAGGAAGGGGAGCCGGGGTCGATCGCCTGTGCAGGACAAACTTCCAGGCAGGTGTTGCAGCCGATGCACGCCTTCGCGTCGTAGGAGAGCTCGGCGCGCGTCGACTTGCTCTCCGGGTTGTGGCACCACACGCAGTCCAGCGGGCAGCCCTTGAAGAACACCACCGTGCGGATGCCTCTCCCGTCGTCCAGGCTGTTCGGCTTGATCTCCAGGATGAGCGCCTCGCCGAGCGTCCCGGTATCCTCATGCGCCTTCGGGGTGTATCCGGCCACCCATGTCTCCTTTTCTTCCGCGCCGCCTTGAGAAGCGTCTCAGATGCCGTACTCTGCGCGCTCGATGAGCTCGAGCTGCATGTCCTTGTTGAGGGTGACGAAGTAGGCGTTGTAACCCGAGATCCTCACGAGGAGGTTGCGGTAGTTCTCGGGGTGGGCCATGGCGTCCCGGAGGGTCTCGGAGGTCACCACGTTCATCTGCATCTGCATGCCGCCCATGTCGAAGTAGGTCTTCACGTAGGAGAACATGTCCCCGATGGTCTTCTCGCGGGTGTCCTTGGCCGACGGCACCACCTTGACGTTGAACGCCATGTTGTTCGTGATGTTCATGGGGTCGAGCTTGGCCACGTCCCTGATGTTGTCCAGGAGGCTCTTCGATGCGATGGGCTGGGGGGTGAGCCCGGGAGTGAACGGCTTTCCCGCGAGCCTGCCCGACGGCAGGGCGCCGGTGAGTGTGCCGAAGATCACGTGGTTGGACATGGACCAGAACCCGACCGTGTACTTGCCGCCCCGGTAGTGATCGAGGCCCTGGTAGTAGTCGTGGGCCCACTTGGCGATGCGGTTGGCCATGGCAACGGCCTCCTCGCTCCCCGAGCCGAACAGTGGGACCTTTCTCGTCACCATCGCGTAGAGCGCCGGGTCGTTCTCGAAGTTCGCGTCGATCGCCTTCTTGAGCCTCTCGAACGAGACCTTCCCCTCGTCGTACACGAGCTTCTTGATCACCATGAGCGAGTCGGTCACGTCGGCGAGCCCGATGATCGCCGTGCCGGAGCTGTTGTAGACGGCGCCGCCCTTGGTGACGTCCCGCCCCTTGTCGACGCAGCCGTCTATCAGGGAAGAGAGCAGGGGGGTCGGCCTCAGCTCCTGGTGAGCCTCTGCGAGCATGTGGTTGTACTCGATGGACTGGTCGATGAGGAACTTGAACTGGGTCGTGAAGGCGTCGAAGAAGTCGTCGAAGGTCTTGAAGTCCCCCTTCTCGACGCTGCCCGTCTCAGGCCCCAGCTTCCACTTCATGACAGGGTGGTACCCGTTGTTGAGGGCCATCTCGAGGGCCGCGACCATGTTCATCATCTGCATGTTCGTGTGCCCGATGTGCCTCCCCGAGAGCGTCGGCTCCACGCAGCCGGTCGCCGACCAGTTCCTGATGTCCCTGATGTCGTACCCGAACTGCGAGAGGGAGGTGAAGATCACCTCGTCGTTGTGCATGGAAGGGGTCGCCGCGGTCACCAGGTTGACCTCGCACAGGCGCTTCAGGTACGTGTCGCTGTTGATGCGCGGGTGGTACCTGGCGTTCACGTTCGGGTCGCGGATGCTGAGCATCTCCGTCACCTTGAGGAAGATGTAGGTCATGTCGCACACCGCGTCCTCGCCCTCAGGCGTCACGCCGCCCAGCGTTATGGCCTGGTCGGACGAGCTCCCGCCGAAGTAGAAGTTCGCCAGGTCGGGCGTGAGCGGCAGGTGGTCGGTGCAGCGCATGTAGAAGCAACCGACGAGCTCGATGGCGTGCTTGATGTACGCGCGGCGTTCCTCTTCGCTGGCGAGCTTGGCCATGTCTGCCTCGAAGTAGGGCTGCAGCCATTGGTCGAGCCTCCCCAGGGACAGCCCGGCGTTCGTGCTCTCCTGGTGGAGCGCCACCCAGGTGATCCAGACGGCGTTGACCGCCTCGTCCAGGGTGCGCGCAGGGTGTTCCACCACTTGGGAACACACCTTCGCCAGGTGCTCGAGCTCGGCCCTGCGGGCAGGGTCCGGCTCTCGAGCCGCATCGATGGATGCCTGCTTTGCGAGGTTGCGGGAGTATGCCTGCAGCCCCTCGAGCGCGATGATCATGGCCTCGAGGGTCACCCTCTCCTCCTCGTCGTGGGGATGGTCTTGGAGGTGGGCGCGGATCTCGTCGATCATGCCCTTTGTGCCGAGCCTCAGGATCTTCGGAAAGTCGGGGATGGTGTGCGAGATGGTCGCCTGCTTCCAGTCGAAATACACGGCGAACCGCTCGTCTATCCTCTGGCACAGCGGCTTTCCGTAGCGGTCGCGGACCCACTCCCTGAAGTTGCGGTGGGCCCAGTAGGGAAAGACCGTGTGGTGGAGGAGCCGTCGCGTGTCTTCAGAGATGTCGTACGGGTTGAGGGTGCGGTCGCCCACGGTGAGGAGCTCGGACCAGATCATGGTCCCGTGACCCTCGGGATAGACCACGACGCCGATGGGCATGGTGGTGGTCGTGCCGGCGATGAGGTCGTCCTTGTGGATGATGGGTTTCTTCCGCTCCATGAGGTGGCGAAACGCGAGCGCCTTGCGCATGATCGGGTTCCAGGGTTTCCCTTGCCGGTCTGTCTCGAAACCGTTCTCGAGATGCCACTCGGTGACGAGCTTGGGGAGCTCGGGGCAGACTTCGGCCTTCGTGGTGAAGTGTTCGTCCAAGAACCTCTGGAGGCGAGGGAAGTCCTCGATGCCGTATGAGGACAGGTACGGCTCGTCGAGGTATTTCACGCCCGGATCCCGCGATTCCGCAGCAAGGCGGTTCTTCGCCCGCGCCTTGATCCCTTCGCTCAGGTCTGTCCTCGGCCGGGGCGACTCCTTGAGGAGCTGCCTGGACCGGGTGGTCCGCTCCTTGAGCATGAGTTTCTTCTGCTTCTTGTGGATGAGCACGGAGAGCAGGAAGAAGAAGCAGTTGAGGTACGCCGCGCTCCCCTCGTAGAAGAGCTCGCTCTTGAGCAGCATGAAGATCTGTTCGGTGGGGGTCGCGTTCAAGAGCTTCAAGACCGCCCTGTCGCTCGTGAAGGTGAGGATGACGTCCGCCCCCTCGGGCACGCGGTCTTCCACACGGGCCCTGCCTTGCCTGAAGGATATCCCGGCCGTCACCGAGCCGGACTCGGTACGGATCCCGACCGTGAAATCTATCCACCCCGTGGCGCTTGCAAGGTACCTGTTCAGGGACCCCCTCCACGTGTAGGCCGCGGCCATGAGCCGAAGCAGGGTGGTGACCATGATCTGTGTCGGCCTGAAGACCGATCGATCGGACAACGGTTCAGCAAGACCCATCGAGCGCCTCCTTTCCTCGAGGCAAGGGGACCCACCCCTCTTCGCGGGCCTCACGTGCGAAGGGGAAGCCCCGCTTGCGCGGCCCATCTCCCATGCAGGGCCACAGGTGGTGCCCTGCAGCCATGAACAGCGTTAAACTAACGGTGTTATTATTATGTACGGACGATCTTGTCAAGGGGTGAGGCCTGACGGGTTGCCGCTTCCGCGTGTTCTCGGTGGAGAAATCGGCCGGGCAGGGTGCTCACGCTGTGGTGCTTGGGCGCCCGGGGAGGCAAGGCGCGGCCAGGGTGCGCCTCCCTGAAGGGCCGCCCCCGGGGCGGGGGGTGTCCGGGTCCCTCTGCCCAGAGAGCTTTGCACGGCTTTCACAACAGGGGGCGCAGGTTCGCGTGCGCTCCTGCAGGGACATGGCGGGTAGGCTGGAGCGGTACTCGTGACGACGCTCGGGGCTTCTTGCAGCTCCAGTCTGCAGATGCCCTCCTGCAGGGTGCGGCAGGCGGTACTCGTGACGAGGCTCGGTGCGTCTTGCGCACCCGTAGAGAGCCGGGAGAACGCACACGCGGCCTCCCCGGAGAACGCCCGGAGGACCGTCTGCTCCAGGTGAGGCGCATGCCCGCGTGCTCCATGGGCGACACGCACCGGTACGAGAGAGAACAGGTGCCGCCCGCGCGGGGCCTTGAAAGCGGCGGCCATGCCCCGGCGCAGGGGTTGTGTGCATGAGGCGGTTCGCGGCCTGGTCCCTGCAAGAGCGCGTTGGGCGGGAACACCCATCCCGCGGTGACACGGTCTTTGCCCGTCATGAGGCTCGACCTGATCCGCGAGCGCGGGGGGGGCAGGGCGGGTGCCCATCATCGCCATGACCGCCCGCCACACTTGGACCGCGAGCGCGAGGGTCAGGGGCCACGGGGGGATCTCGAGGGCAGGACGATCCCACCTGAACCGCGAGCGCGGGGGCAGGGAGCTCTGCATCCCCGGCCGAGGCGTCGTTTACCGTGTGATCATGCGGGACAGGACGGAGCGCACGGATCTCACCACCGGCGAGTCCTGCCCGAGGGCGTGCAGCGGGACGCCCTCGAGGTCCAGCCTGCGCACCGCCTCTTCCTCGGGTATCCAGCCCCACGCCTCGAGGCCGGATCTGGCGCACACCATGCTGGCTTCCTCTTCGCTGCGGGCCCGGTTCACGACGAGACCCAGCTCCCTGCAGTCGACCGCGGCGTTGTCGAGCGCGAGGTGCGCTATGGTGCGGGCGACCTCGATCCCCTTCAGCGAGGTGTCCGTGACCGCAACCAGGTAATCCACCTGCTTCATGACCCTCCTGTTGATCTGCTCAACACCTGCCTCCCCGTCTATGACCACGAAGTCGAAGGCGTGCGCGAGCTCGGCGATGAGGTCCTTGAGGAGGGAGTTCACCTTGCAGAAGCATCCCTCGTCCTCGGGCCTCCCTATCGAGAGGAGGGAGAAGCCGTCCTGTTCGTGCAGGGCGTCGAAGAGGTCGTGCTCGATCCGCCTCACGGTCAGCGGCTCGGGCCTCGCGGCACCGCGCTTCGCATCGGAGACGACCTCCCTGCGGATGTCGTCCACCGTCTTTTTGACCTCCACCCCGAGGGCGAGCGAGAGACCGCAGGCAGGGTCCGCGTCTATGGCGAGGATCCTCCTCGGCCCCGGTTCGCCCTTGAGACAGTTCACCATGACCGCCGCCACCGAGGTCTTGCCGACCCCGCCCTTGCCGCAGATCGCTATACGTACGGGCTCACCCATTGACAGCCTCCCTCGTTTTCCTCATGAACGCCTCGTGAAGTCTCCTGATTTCCTCCACCTCCGAGCACACGTCGCGGTAATCGCACGATGCGCAGTCGAACTCTTCGCCGGAGGCCGCCCGGTACAACGCCTCGATCTTCGCCAGTGCGGGGTCCAGGATCTTCCGCAGATCCTCCATGTCCCGGCCGGCAGACGTGACGATGAGCGTCTCCACGGCCAGGACGCGGGGTTTCTCCAGGTACAGGCGGCCCAGGGCGCCAGCCAGGCCCGCCGCGCAGACGCAATCCCGGGGCGCCTGGGTCCCGATCCTGCACCTGAGACTATGCTTGACCGAGGAGGAACGGACCATGAACCCCTTGAGGTCGAGCTCGAAGGGCACGAGCTCGAGGTCCCGCATGAGGTACGCCGCGTCGTCGGGCTCCACGGTGTCGACCTTCACGATGTTCACGAGGCCCAAGGGGAGCCCGGGCGTACGGGCCTCTGCGAAGTCGGGACCCACGAGGGTGATCGAGCCTCCGTGGACCTCCTCGGCCCCGCAGGTCCACAAGACTGCGCTCATGGACTCGGTGGAGGGCCCGCCGAGCTCGAGCACCGTATCCTCCTTGAAGACCACGCACCCCCTGCCCCCCGGGGGCCACGGGGGCCGTGCGCCGGCGTCCAGCCTCCTGCCGCCAGCAGCCGCGGCGAACGACCTGAGGAGCTGTATGGTCTCTGCGAAGAGTTCCATGCCACCTTCCATGGCCCTCGGGGACCAGCCCGAGAAGCGCCTGTCTTGCCGGTGACGCCCCGCCTGGTTCACGCGCCGGCCCCACCCTTGGCCGCCCTCTCGCGCGCGATGAGGGCGGCACCGAGGGCGCCGATGGCCTGCGGGTCGATGTCGCACCTGGTAATGCCCGTGCCGAGCGCCTCCTCGAGCGCCTTGAACATGCCGGGGTTCTTCGCGACGCCCCCGGTCATCGCAACGGCGGGTTCGGGCTCTATGGAGCGGGCGAGAGACGCCACCCTGTGGGCGAGCGCCCGGTGCAGGCCGGCGACGATGTCGGCCTTGTCCCTGCCCTCGTTGATGAGGGATATGATCTCGGTCTCGGCGAAGACCACGCACTGGTTCGACAGCGAGACCGGGTTTCTGGCCCGCAAGGAGACAGGGCCCAGCTCGTCGAGGCCTATGCCCATCACGCCCGCCACGATCTCGAGGAACCTGCCGGTTCCCGAGGCGCACTTGTCGTTGTACGCGTACCTCACGACCCGGCCGCTGTCGTCTATCCTCACGGCCTTGGCGTCCTGGCCGCCGATGTCGATGACGGTGCGCACGCCCGGCATGAGCCATCCCGCGCCCATGCCGTGGCAGGATATCTCGGACTCGACGGCCCTGGCGAACGGCACCGCCTTCCTCCCGTACCCCGTGCCGACCGTGAACTCGATGTCGTCCATCGAGAGACCAGCCTTCCCGAGTGCACCGGCCATGACCTCCCTCGCGGAATCCTCGGGGTCCGGCCTCGCGGCGATCACGTGCCAGCCGAGGATCTCGTCGTCCCTCAGGATGAGGGCCTTGGCGCTCAGCGACCCGATGTCCAGTCCCGCGGTGATCATGCCTTGCCCCCTTCTGCCTGTTCCTTCGCGATGACCGCGGCACCCAGGGCGCCGATGACCTGGGGGTCCAGCCTGAGCCTCCTGATGCCTGTCCCGAGGAGCTCCTCGAGCGTCGAGGTCACCCCCTTGTTCTTCGCGACCCCGCCCGTCATCACCAGATCCCTCTCGATGCCGACGCCCCGCGCCAGGATGGCGACGCGGGCGGCCATGGCCCTGTTCACGGCGTGCGCGATATCGGCTATGTCCTTCTTGGCGTTGAGGTGATGGATGACCTCGGCCTGGGCCCACACGGTGCAGGTGCTGGCGAGCTGGATGGGCTCGCCGGCCTTGCCCCGCTGGTTCCCCAGTTCCTCGAGGCCCAGGCCCAGGATCCTCGCCATGACCTCGAGGAAGCGGCCCGTTCCTGCGGCGCACTTGTCGTTCGTGAGGAACTTCACCACGTTGCCCCGTGCATCCAGCCTGATCGCCTTGCAGTCCTGGCCGCCGATGTCGATCACCGTCCTCGCCGTGGGTATGAGCCAGTGGGCCCCCTTGGCGTGGCAGGCGATCTCCGAGACCGCCTTCGACACGAAGGGTATGCGCTCCCTCCCGTAGCCGGTGCCCACGCAGTAACGGATGTCCGACAGCCTGAGCCCGGCCTGCTCGAGGGCCCTGCCCATGGCCTCGTCGGCCGAGCGCGCCGGGTCGAAGCTCGATGGGACAACGGCCTGGGCCAGTACCGACCGTTCGTTGAGGATCACCGCCTTGGTGGCGAGAGACCCTACGTCGCAACCTGACACGATCATGAGATGATCCCCCTGACAGTGAGAAATTCGGACAACCTTTCCGTGACCGTCTCCCACGACGCAACCCTGTCGTCGAAGGCGTCGGCGAAGAGTATGACGGCAGGGATGCCCTGTCGCTCGAGGTCCCTGACCAGGAGCTTGTTCATCCCCCAGCTGTTGCGGCAGCCCATGCTCCCGATGTAGGCGACGAAATCCGCTTGGAGGAGCCTCGCCTCGGCAAGCACGTCGTCGAGCCACATGCCCGGGGCGTCGTACGGGCCCCTGATCTGCTTTATCATGGGCATGCGCGACATCTGGTCGCACAGCGAGTCCAGGGCGGCATCCAGGGACGAACAGTCGAGGGTGTAGCCCTGTTCCTCCCTCCCCCTGGCGTACGGCGCGTCCGCGTTCCAGAAGGTGAAGAGGATGGACCCCAGGTGGCTGACCTCGTTCGTCTCCATCCAGTCCCAGAACCTGGCGTCCGTGGTGTAGTGGTCGATATAGCAGAAC
>ERZ795045.690-NODE-690-length-41533-cov-4.700950_pt1 | contig 41533 bp, 30 predicted proteins | sample MGYA00375129_ERZ795045 | MGnify/ENA primary metagenome ERZ795045 (study PRJEB30174, sample SAMN05720166) | activated sludge metagenome | isolation source: anaerobic digester from wastewater treatment plant | place: Japan | collected 2015-05-15 ...
GGAAATTAGGAGAGGCAACATTATGGCAGTGAAAGACTTAGCTTTTAACAGCGAAGCCCGCAACGCCCTATTGGCCGGTGTTGAAAAGCTGGCCGCTGCTGTGAAATCCACATTAGGTCCACGCGGCCGGTGTGCAATTATTGATAAGGGCTGGGGCGGACCTACCGTTACGAAAGACGGTGTAACCGTAGCCGAAGAAATCGAGCTGGTTGACAAGGCTGAAAACATGGGAGCCAAGCTTGTCCGTGAGGCAGCCAGCAAAACATCCAAAGTCGCCGGTGACGGCACCACCACAGCCACTGTTCTGGCCGAAGCACTTTTCAGAGAGGCCTTTAAGAATCTTGCCGCAGGGGCAGATGCGATGAGCTTGAATCGCGGCATACAGAAGGCCGTTGCGGCAGCTGTTGACCAATTAGCAAAACTTGCCAAGCCGATCGATATCGCCAAAAAAGATGACATTGTCAATATTGCTGCCATCAGCGCCAATAACGATGTCGAAATCGGCAAGAAGATGGCCGAGGCCTTTATGCGGGTCGGCAAAGACGGCGTGATCACGATTGAAGAGGGTAAGAGTCTTGAAACGACTGTCGAGTATGTAGAGGGCATGCAGTTCGACAGAGGTTATCTGTCGCCGCACTTTGTAACAGATGCAGACCATATGACCTGCGAACTGAACAAGCCCTATATTCTGGTTTATGAAGATAAAATCAGCAATGTCCAAAAGATTGTCCCGCTGCTGGAAGCTGTCGCCAAGAGCAAACGCCCCCTTCTGATTATTGCCGAAGATGTCGAAGGCGAGGCGCTGGCGACACTGGTTGTCAACAAACTGCGCGGCATTCTGCAGGTTGCGGCCGTGAAGGCTCCCGGCTACGGCGACCGCCGCAAGGCCATGCTGGAAGATATTGCCATCTTGACTGGCGCCCAGCCGATTTTCAAAGATTTAGGGATTGAGCTGGATAAAGTAACGCTCAGCCAGCTTGGTCAAGCCAAAAAGATTACCATTGATAGCGACAATACAATAATTGTGGAAGGGGCTGGCTCATCTGAAGCAATCAAGGGACGGATTGCCCAGATTCGCAGTGAAATCGAAACAACAACAAGCGATTACGACCGTGAAAAACTTCAGGAACGGCTGGCGAAACTAACCGGCGGCGTTGCACAGATCAATGTCGGCGCCGGCAGCGAAGCCGAAATGAAGGAAAAGAAGGCCCGGATTGAAGATGCCCTGCATGCCACCCGTGCGGCTATTGAAGAAGGCATCGTGCCCGGCGGCGGCGTTGCCTTAATCCGCTGCATTGAAGCGGTCAAGAAACTCAAACTGGAAGGCGATGAGCAGACCGGTGCGAATATTGTAGCCAATGCCCTCAAGATGCCCTGCTACTATATTGCAGAAAATGCCGGTGCCGTCGGAACCCTTGTCGTCAACAAAGTTGCTCAGGGCAAAGGCGGCTTTGGCTACAATGCTGACAAAGACATCTATGAAGACCTTCTGGAGGCCGGTGTTATCGATCCTCATAAGGTTACGCGCATCGCCCTGCAGAATGCAGCTTCGGTCGCGGGTCTGCTGCTGACTACCGACTGCATTGTTACAGAAAAACCGAAGGACAAAGAGCCCGCCGGCGCCGGCCGACATGGCGGCATGGGCGGTATGGGCGGTATGGATGATATGGATATGATGTAAAGCCCAAACGGCAGAACACTGCCGAAAACAGCAACATAACCGACAATCAATTAAACAGGAGAGACATATATGAAACTGGTACCATTGGAAGATCGCGTGGTCGTCAAGCCGCAGGAAGCAGAAAACAAAACCGCCGGCGGAATCGTTCTGCCGGACACAGCCAAAGAAAAACCGCTGATGGGCAAGGTGATTGCTGTCGGCCCCGGCAAGCTTCTGGACAACGGCAGCCGCGGCAGTATGAGTGTCAAGAAGAATGATATCGTGCTCTACGGCAAATACAGCGGCTCGGAAGTCGAGATAGAAGGGACGGAATACAAGATTCTTCGCGAAAGCGAGATTCTGGGTATCGTCGAAAAATAACTGAATTTCAACTATCCCTAAGATAGTATGGAGGTTATCAAACAATGGCAAAACAAATGATGTTTCAGGAAGCGGCCCGGGCCCAGCTCAAAGAAGGGCTGGGGCAGCTCGCTGCTGCCGTCAAAGTAACCCTCGGCCCGACAGGCCGCAATGTGCTGCTGCACAAAAGCTACGGTTCCCCCAAGGTCACAAAGGACGGGGTGTCGGTCAGCAAGGAAATAGAGCTGCCGGACCCGTTCAAGAATATCGGTGCCAAAATGGTCAATCAGGTGGCCAGTAAAACCAGTGATGTTGTCGGCGATGGAACAACAACCGCTACGGTTCTGGCGGAAGCAATTTACAATGAAGGGCTTAAATATGTTGCTGCCGGTGTCAATCCCGTTGCCCTTCAGCGGGGCATCAGCAAAGCGGCGGCGGTGGTAAGCGATTTTATCACTGCTTCTGCCAAACCCGTCAAGGGGCATGAAGATATTGCCAAAGTCGGTGCCATCAGCGCCAACAACAATCCGGCGGTCGGGGAGATTTTGGCTGATGCTATGGATAAGGTGGGCAAGGAAGGCGTCATTGAGGTCGAAGAAGGCAAGGGAATGGAAACAGAACTGCAGGTTGTTGAAGGCATGCAGTTTGATAAAGGCTATCTGTCGCCTTATTTTATGACCAGTGCCGAAACGCTCGAGTGTGTTCTCGAAGACGCCTATATTCTGCTGCATGAAAAGAAACTTTCCAACCTGCGGGAACTGCTGCCGCTGCTGGAAAAAATTGCTCAAATCGGCGCTCCCCTGCTGATTATTGCAGAAGATGTAGAGGGTGAGGCGCTGGCGGCACTTGTAATCAACCGGCTGCAGGGCATCCTAAAGGTTTGCGCTGTCAAAGCTCCCGGATTTGGCGACCGCCGCAAAGCCATGATGCAGGATTTGGCCATTGTAACCGGCGGTCAGCTGATTACCGAAGATTTGGGCATTAAGCTGGAAAGCATAGAATTGTCGCAATTGGGCCGCGCCAAGAAGATCGTGGTCAGCAAAGACAACACCACAATAATCGAAGGTGCCGGCAAGAAGAAAGACATCACAGCCCGCTGCGACCAGATTCGCAATCAGATTGAAAAAACGACCAGCAACTATGACAAAGAGAAACTTCAGGAACGCCTTGCGAAACTGACCGGCGGGGTGGCAGTTATTAAGGCCGGGGCCGCAACCGAAACCGAAATGAAAGAACGCAAAGATCTGCTGGACGACGCCCTGCATGCTACCAAGGCAGCAGCGCAGGAAGGTATCGTCCCCGGCGGCGGAACAATCTATCTGAGGGCTATCGCGGAGGTTGAAAAAGCCAAAGCTAAAGCCAAAGGCGATGAAAAGATTGGATACGATATTATGATTAGCGCCCTGAAAGCCCCGACTCGCCAAATCGTCGAAAACGGCGGCGGCGAAGGCGATGTGGTTGTGGCTGAACTGCTCGAAAAAAGCGACAATATCGGCTATGACGCCAATACCGGCCAATATGTGGATATGATCAAGGCCGGCATCATCGATCCAGCCAAGGTTGCTCGTACCGCCCTGCAGAATGCAGCCTCTGTTGCCGGATTGATGCTGACAACCAATGTTGTCATTGCAGATTTGAAAGAAGATAAGCCCGAAAATGCCGTTCTTGGTGCGGTAATTTAAGCGGCGATTTTTATTGCCGGGTCCCGCCTGGGGTTGGGGGCAGAGCACAGACGGGACTCGGCTTTGTTCTTTATAAAACACGTATCCGAATTAGACAGTTCGGTGTTTATATATATTGGATCAAGATAGCTTATGGCCAAACGCGATTATTATGAGGTGCTTGGGGTTGAGCGAAACGCATCAGCCGATGATATTAAACGCGCCTATCGGCGGATGGCCATCAAATACCATCCTGACAAAAATCCCGGCAACAAAGAAGCCGAAGAAAAATTCAAGGAATGCGCTGAGGCCTATGAAGTTCTCAGCGATGAAGAAAAACGCAAACGCTATGACCAGTTCGGTCATGACGGTCTGCGCGGATACGGTGTCCATGACTATTCCCATATGAATGTCAGCGACATCAGCGACATCTTCGGGGATATGTTCGGGGATGTATTTGGGGATATCTTCGGTGGAGGGCGCCGCCGGAGCAGTTCCGGCCGGCGTGCCTCACGCGGGTACGATTTGGAAACAGCTGTGGAATTAACACTGGAAGAAGTAGCCCGCGGAACAGAAAAAACTATTGAATTTACGCGGCAGGATGTATGCCCCGATTGCAGCGGCACCGGTGTTACCAAAGGCAAACAGCCCACCCGCTGTACGATGTGCGGGGGCAGCGGTCAGGTGCAGAGGGCAGGATTGGGGGGCTTTTTTCAGATGGTATCCACCTGTCCGCAATGCCGGGGCGCAGGCGAGGTAATTACCGATCCCTGTAAAAAATGCCGCGGCAGCGGTCAGGTTCCTAAAAAACGGAAACTCAATGTCAAGATTCCTGCTGGTGTCCATGAGGGGCAGGGAATTCGTGTCGCGGGGGAAGGCGAACCCGGTAAAATGGGCGGGCCTCAGGGCGATTTGTATTGCTATGTACGGATTAAATCGCATCCATTCCTAATGCGGGACGGTTCCAATCTGGTGGTTACAGTACCCCTCAGCTTTACCCAGATGGCGCTGGGCAGCACAATTGATGTGCCGACGCTGGATGGAACACGGCAGCTGAAAATTCCGGCCGGCAGCCAGCATGGGAGTATTTTGCGAATTCGCGGACAGGGCCTGCCGGATATCCGCACCGGCGTTAAAGGCGACCTGCTGGTGCAGCTTTCGGTGGTCATTCCGAAAAAACTGACCGCTGAGCAGGAACGGCTGCTGCGGGATTTTGCTAAAACAGAAGAACAAGACTCGGAAACCAAGAGTTTTTTCGAGAAAATCAGGCAGCATTTTAATAAATAATTATGGGCGAAAAAGATCTTACAAAAGCTGACAAAAAAATTGCTGAACTGGAAGAGCAAATTAAAGAGCTGAATCAGCAGATTGACAAACTGAAGGCCGAAAAGAATGAAACACTAGAGCAGCTTCAGCGCGTCAGTGCCGATTATGCCAATTACCAAAAACGCATTCCCCGGCAGATTGCCGAATCGGTTCTTTACGAAAAAAAAACTTTTCTGCGTTCGCTGCTTCCTACAATCGATAATTTTGAGCGCGCCCTATCCCACGGAGCCGCCTCACAGAGTCAACAGTCGCTGGAGAACTTTCTCCAAGGGATTCAACTGGTGTTTGAGCATATGCTCGATGCGCTCAAGACGCTGGGAGTCAAACGAATCGATGCAGTGGGACAGCCATTTGATCCGGCTCTGCATGAAGCCCTGATGCAGCGGTGCGAACCGGATAAGCCGGATAATACGATTTTGGAGGTATGCCAAACAGGTTATCTGCTGGGCGAGCAGGTGCTGCGGCCAAGCAAGGTGATTGTTAATAAATTTGAGGAGAAGGATCTTCCTGCCCCGGATGTACCGCAGGAAGAGGCAGAAACTACAGACACGGAATCGGAGGTGTAATATGCCGACATATGAATATAAGTGTGATTACTGCAATTATGAGCTGGAAGCTTTTCAATCTATTGCTGCCAAGCCGCTCAAAAAGTGTCCTGAATGCGGCAAGGCAACTCTTAAACGGCTGCTGGGAACAGGAGCAGGATTAATCTTTAAAGGCAGCGGATTTTACCAGACCGACTATCGCTCCGAAAGTTATAAAAAAGCTGCCGAAAGTGAAAAGTCCGCTGCCTCGCCAGCCAAGAAGGATTCTAAGGCCGAATCAAAATCTGAAAATAAAAGCACTGCGACGGAAGCGTCAAAAAAATAATACTGCAGCAGACACGGGTACTTCAATCTTCAAAAACCGAATTGCTGTCAGCCGAGAAAGATTTATTTAATCAGTTTCGACAGTTCTCTGAATTTTTCGTGTTTGGAATCTCCAAGCAGCTCAAACAGAAGCATTTCGGTCGAACTGATAACTGCACCTGCAGACTTCATTCGGTCCAGTCCGATTTGTTTGTTTTCCAGTGTGCGGGCCGATGTTGCATCGGCGATGACATGAATATACAGTCCCTTTTGTATTAAATCTGTCGCTGTCTGAAACACACATACATGTGTTTCAATGCCGCACAGGACGGCCGTCTGAATGCCAAGGGCATCCAGTGCATCCAGAAAGTTTTTATTGCCGGCACAACTGAAGCTGGTTTTATCTATTGGGGTAAAATCCCCCAGCAGCGAGGCCAGTTCATTAACCGTCGGACCAAGAGCAGATGGAGCCTGCTGACACCATATGATAGGAATCCCGAGGGCTTTTGCCGCCTGTATGAGAATAGAGCAGTTCTTAACAACTTGTTCCGGATTGTGCATCACGCGCAGCAGCTTTTCCTGAATATCAATCAGTATCAGACAGGTGTTATCAGGTTTCAGCATCAAAGCATCCTTATATGGAGAAGGCAGACTTGGTTGAGTTACTCGGCATTTCGCTTTACGGAAATATGCAGCTTTACAGGCTGTTCTAAAACTGGAGTCGTTTGATTGGGGGCATATCGCCCTGTTAAGATGGGAGGATTTAGCTCGGGATATATGTTGTCCGATAACTGATTTTCTATTCCGGCCGGTCTGCCTGCATAAGAATCATCCCTTTTTAAATTTGCTGATGCATATCGTACGGCCAATCGAGCAAGAAGTTCAGGGCTGTCTTCTCTGGCTAAAGTGCTGATTTGCTCCGGCTGTAGATTAGGAATTTCAATCGTCTGCTTGTTTGCGCTATTGTAAACATTCAGGATTACCTGCTCACAGCGAGGCCAAACCGGCTGCAGGGCATCAACCAATTCAGCAATCTTTTCAGCAGGGGCTGTAATCTGATAGGTCATCGTATCATCGATGCGATTTGGCACCATAAAACGTATTAACCCGATGTCAAAAACCTTTTTTTCAATGAAATTGCCGACAGCCATCGGCTGACTTGTTTTAAATACAAGAAAACCTTCGAATGGCGGCGTTGGAGCAGCAGGAACAGAGGGAAGAGATGATGCTGTATGTTCGTCGGCCAATGTTTGTTTTGCAGGAACATAGCTGGAAATTTCAGCGGGCGGCTTGAGAATCTCAAAAACCACCACACCCAGCAATCCTAACGGCAGCAGCAGCATCGCTGCAACCGTCAAAATCCGCCGCAACAACAAATTGCCGGCGCCCATTACCGACCGTGAAGATTCCCGATAATCTCCGAGAATCAGATTACGTTCCATCGCAGCTTTGATATCGGCCAGCAAGGATTCCGGTGCCGGTTCTATGGGCAATGCATTAAGCAGCTGCTTTTGATGCCGCAATGCGGCAAGCTGATCGGCCAAAGCCGGTTCGTGCTGCAAAAGCCGCTTGAATTCGGTCTTTTGACGCTCGCTGGCATCCTCATCAATCAAGGCGCTCAGCAATTCCTCAATTTCTGGCTTGGGTGTGTCATTCATGTCAGCACCGGTTCTAATAATTCCCGCAATAACATACGTGCCCGGCTCAGGCGGCTTTTTACCGTGCCAATTTCAAGCTCAAGAACATCGGCAATATGAGCATAACTCATCTGTTCTATATCCCGCAATACCAGAACCACACGAAAATCCTGCGGCAACTGGCCTATCAGGTTCACTACAATTTGTGCCAGCTCTTTCTGCTGAGCAATCTCTGCCGGATCCGGTCCATTTGGATCGGCCAGCATAGATACAAGACGTTCCTTGTCTTTTTCAAAATGCTCATTTGCTGCATCCAGCGATACAGCCGTAGTCTTGAACCGCTTACGGCAGTGGTTGAGCGTCAGATTTACAGCCACCCGAAACAGCCAAGTATAAAAGCTGCTTCGGCCGCTGAAGCTCTGAATACTCTCTAATACTTTGACAAACGTATCCTGTGTAAGTTCCGCCGCATCATCACGATTTTGGCAAATTTTTAGAATTGTATTATATATTCTATCCTGATACTTAAGAATCAGGCAGTCCATTGCTTTCGAATCGCCTCTTTGGCATTGGCGAACCAAGGTTATATCATCGAAGCTTTTGGTCTCGCTGTAGTGATTAAAAAAAGCCACTTTGTTGTTCCACTCTCTTGTCTGTTATAACGTTCTATGTCGTTTTTTTATTATAAGCGATGTATTCCAATCCAACAACTCGGAAGATTGAATTTAACCTCATCGCTTTAAACAACAGAGCTTTAATAACTATCGCTTGAATTAAAACTTCCGCATTGATATGACAACAATAAAAGCTATATCAAGACAAAACAAGTCTTTATCTTGTTTGTCTCAATTCTTTTTTGAATTGCTAGTTTTATCAAGTCGATGGTTTTTTATATTAAAATTCGGTTAACAAAAATATTGACTCATCCACAAAATCCTTTCTATCGTGGAGTTTATCGTCCGATAAGTCTTTTCAATAAAACTTTTTATAAAAAATTAAAGATTTTGACGAAAATTTCTTTGACAATTCCTTAATAACTTTTACATTTTATAAAACACAAAAATTATTAATTGAGCATCTTTGATTGTGAGGGTTTTCAAACATGCAGGTTCATCAAGCGAAAGAGGCGTTTTGCGTTCCGGCAAAGCTGTATCGTATTGGTGAAATTGTCCAAAATACTCCCTTTACCCGCCAGACCATTCACAATTACACCACCATGGGGCTTATCCGTGAAACCGACTGGACCAAAGGAGGGCATCGTCTGTACGACGAATCTGTGTTTGAACGGCTATGGCGGATTCATGAACTGCGTAAAACCAAAACCCTTACGGAGATTCAGAAGATTTTTGAATCGGAAGATTCACTGTCGGCAAGATCATCATAAAGAAAAAACCATAGGAAACTGACAGATGAAAACAACCTCTATCACTCTTGACAACGTCACTGAGGTTCTGACGCAAATAATAGAATTCACAGAACGTCGCCGCGACATATTGACACGCAATTTATTCGATTACAAGTCGGAAGGATTTCGTCCCAAAGACCTGCCGGTTGGTGAGTTTGCTGAGTGCATGACCGAAGCGCTTTCAGAGCATCTGCGTTCCCAGCGGCTGCTCCTGTGCGATCGGGAGCATATTACCTTCGGGCAGGATGGATGTTTTGATGCATTGCCGACTGTTGATCTGGAGGCGGAAAAACTGCTGAAATCAAATGTAAAGCAATATCTGCAGATGCAGATTCATAAGCTCTCTGAAAATTTAATGAATAACCGAATTGCTGTTGAGCTGCTCAAGCATAAACAAGGGCTGCTTTAAGGTCCGCCGGCGAAACTGCGTGCATTTTGACATTGTTTTCTAATGCCCAGCTTTTGCAGAAGGCCATAGGATAATTGTGTCGCGTTGTGTTCGGCGACAACACCGGCAGCAGTATAAGAGTAAGCATAACCGATAGGCAACCACGACAATCCATATGCCGGAACGCCGGAACAATAAAGATACAATCGTATTGGCTGTTACAAGCGGGAAAGGCGGTGTAGGAAAGACCAACATAACCGCCAATCTGGCTGTCTGCATAGCCGCTCAGAATCAGCGTGTAACCGTGCTGGATGCGGACTTAGGTTTGGGTAATCTGGATGTTCTGATGAATATACAGCCCCGCTATAATCTCGGTCATGTTATATCGGGGCAGCGTACCCTTGAACAAATTACTCATATTGGTCCCAACGGCATAGAAATCATCTGCGGCGGGTCGGGAATAGAAACGTTAGCCAACCTGAATAGCTTTCAGCGTCAGCGTCTGATGGAGGAGATGGAAGCTCTTCACAACCGAGCTGATGTGATTCTAATTGATACCGGTGCGGGTATTCATTCGGCAGTCATCGGTTTCTGCATGGCAGCAGACCATACGCTGGTCGTCACCACTCCGGAGCCGACAGCCATGACTGATGCATATGCGATGATTAAGGTACTCAGCTCCAAGCAGTATCCGGGTCAGATTAGTCTGCTTGTCAATATGGCCTGTTCACGCATCGAGGGGAAAAAAGTATATCGGCAAATATCCGATGTAGCAGCTCGGTTTCTCGGTGTGCCGGTCTATGAGGCAGGAATCTTGTGTCGGGATGACTATTTATTGACAGCCGTACGCCAACGGGAACTTGTAGTACAGGCATTTCCCAAAGCAGATATCTCTCGTTCATTGGAGGCCATCGGTCAGCGTCTGACGCAGGGAACGAATAAAACAATTAACAAGGATGGATTTTTACGTAAAGTGGCTAACTGGTTCTTTTAAAGTTAACCGCAAAAACGGCCGATAGTTTTTCGCCTCATTGCGGAAGTTTGGCGCCAGTAGAGGCGGACGGTCAATAAGAGACGTTAAACTTATCGGACCTATAAATGCACAATACTGTAAAACATGGAAGTTTCAGGCATGAAAACCGCCCAGACAGATAAAATAAATATCGAACAGGTTTGGACAGAGTTTTTTAAGACCCGCTCAGAGCAGTGCCGCAATCTGCTGATGGAACATTATCTGCATCTGGTTAAATATACTGCTGAACGCATCTGGATTAAGCTGCCGGATAAAGTCGAACTGGATGACTTGTTTCAGGCCGGCATCTTTGGTCTTAAGGACGCTATCGAAGCCTACGACCCGGAACGCGGGGTTAAGTTCGAAACGTATTGCACTCCCCGAATCCGCGGCAGTATATTGGATGAGCTTCGCAGTATGGATTGGGTACCCCGACTGGTCCGGGCCAGGGCTCACCAGCTGGAGCGAGCCCGCCAAACTCTGGAAGCCATCCTCGGAAGAATGCCAACCGATGAAGAATTGGCGGATGAATTGAATCTTGACAGAGAAGAATTCAGCCGCCTTCAACGTGATGCCAATGCCATTGGATTGATTTCGCTGAATAATAAATTTAACGAACATGAAGGTGAAAAGGATATTCGCGAAATCGATATTATAAAAGATCAGAAAAGCAAGAATCCTGTTACGGAAGCGCAGAAACGAGATCTGAAAAACCTGATTTCCAAAGGTCTGACCCGCGCGGAACGGCTTATCATTATTCTGTATTACTATGAAGAAATGACAATGAAGGAAATCGGGGCAACGCTGGACTTGTCCGAGTCGCGTGTTTCGCAAATGCATTCATCAATCGTAGCCCGGCTGAAAGCCCAGATGACCAGCCGGAAAAAGGAATTTGTCATTCATTCCTGACAGAATTCCGCACGCTGCTTTGCAGCTCTCAAAATAGTTGATAGTAAACTGCATTGACAGTTCATCCTCCCTATGCTAATTCTCTTACCTGAATCATTTCCTCAGAAGCAGATTAAAGTGTCAATTGACAGTAGACACAATGTCAATTTTGGAGTATGGTTATGGGGATTTCCTGAATTTTACAAAGGATACGATGGGATTAACGGATAAAACAACTGCCATTCTGAGCAAACTTAAGTCCATAGAAACCCTTAAGCGTCTATGCATCGATGCAGATTGTCATATTGATGTACAGAACGATATCTCCATTCTGTCAGAGCCGGTGCAGGCCGGTGTCCTTTGTATCCCGAATTCTTTTGCTATTCATCCGATGGAAGGGGCTGACGGGAATACGGATGGTACCCCTAGCCCCCTGACATTTCGCCGATACCAACGTTTCGCTGCCGGCGGTGCTGGATTGATATGGGTAGAGGCCATCGCAGTGGTTCCAGAGGGTCGGTCTAATTCACATCAGCTCTGGATACATAAAGAAAACAAAAAAGCATTTTCCGAGCTGATTTATCTGATTCGGAGAACAGCCAACGACAGCATTGGTTCAAAACACCGCCCTGTCATGGTAGCACAGCTTACACATTCCGGCAGGTACAGTCGCCCCAAGGATTGCCCAGAACCAATGATTCTTCAATCTGATCCCTATCGCGATGCACTATGTCCGATGCCTGTTCCTGCTGCTAATTATGCAAGTGCTCTGCCTCCAGATAAGACTGTTTTAGTAGACGATGAATATCTTGATAATCTTCAATGGAAATATATAGAGGCGGCAAAACTGGCCTTTGATGCCGGCTTTGATGCGGTGGATATCAAGGCCTGTCATGGATACCTGATAAGTGAACTTCTATCCAGCCGCTGCCGACAGGGAAAATACGGCACTACATTTGAAAATCGCTCACGCTTTCTCCTTGAGGTCATCGACAAGATTCATCAGAATCTTGGTGCGGATTGCCCGATTTCCTGCCGGCTTGGCTTTTACGATGCTATCCCCTATCCATACGGCTGGGGAGTCAGCCACGATGATTTCTCTAAAGCCGATCTGGATGAACCTAAAAAACTGATGGGACTGCTCGTGCAGCGAGGTGTTCGACTTTTCAATTTCACAATCGGTAATCCGTATCTGAATCCACACCTTGGCCGCCCATTCAATCGTTCGGCCACAGATGGGTATATCTCACCTGAACATCCGCTTAAAGGCGTTGAGCGAATGATTACACTGGCCGGTGAGCTGCAAAAGTGTTATCCTGATGCTGTTTTTGTTGGAACGGGCTATAGCTGGCTTGGTCCGATGATGGGATACGCAGGAGCAGCTGCAAAAGCATTGGGAAAAAGTAAGATGATAGGTGTCGGGCGGATGGCTTTTGCCTATCCGGATTTTGCTAAAGACCTGCTAAACAAGGGGACTTTGGAAGAGAATAAAGTCTGTATTGCCTGCAGCGGATGTTCGCAGCTGCTGCGCCGCGGTCTGCCGACCGGATGTATTATCAGGGACTCGAGCTTTTATGGGAAAGAGAAAAAAAGCAAATCCCCAACCAGCTGATAACAGCTCCCCCCTTCCGCCTGCAGGTATCCGCAGACATTGGGCAGCGTCGGAAGCGGCAGCAGGCGCAGGATTGGCGTTATTTCTTTTTACGATTTACACCGCAACTATGCTGCAGGGTGTGGATGCAGGGGATTCGGCCGAACTGCAGTTTATGAGTCCTCTGTTAGGGGTGTGTCATCCGCCGGGGTATGCTATTGAAGTATGCTTTGGCAAGTTGTTCAGCATGCTGCCTTTCGGACCCTCCGCAGCATGGCGGATCAATTTTATGATGGTTATCAGCGGCACAGCGGGCTGTCTTGCGCTGTATGGAACCATCCGGCGAATCACAGGAAGCATCATAGCTGGAGTGGTTGGGGCACTGACGCTGGGATTAAGCAGTATTTACTGGTCCTTCAGTGTGGCAGCAGAAGTATATGTTTTTTATGCGATGTTTCTGCTTTGGGGGCTCTATTGCATTGTCCGGTTCATTGACAGCAAACGTTCTGTTTGGCTGTATGCGGCAGCGGCAGTTCTTGGGATATGTACAGCAGACAGAATATCAGAGATACTGATAATGCCGGGATTTTTACTGCTGTGGGCTTCCGTGCGAAAAGAAGTTAAACTCAGCATTCTGCAATTGCTGGCCGCTGCCATCGTGTTTATTCTTCCTTTTCTCTTTACAGTAAGTTTTCATCTTATCCAAAATCATCCCCAAAAAAGAACCGAGGCCTTATACGGACGGGACTCGGCACTTCGATTTCAGATTTTGGCCGATCATTTCGAGGTTTATATCCCTCCTCTGCTTCAGCGCATCAAAGGGGCTGTACAGTACTGTCTGGGGCTGATGTACAAAAAAGATGCCAAGTTTAATACCTCAGTGATGGCGTGGGATATGAATAAGTATGTTTGGCTGCTAAGCGGTATGGGAGCAGCAGGCGAACGATTTCCGTCAGGGGACAGGCGAAACAGCGAACAAGGAACCGGCACGAGTATCGGAATACTCGGATTAGCCGCCGCAGCAGCCGGATTAATTCAGCACCGGAAAAACTGGGGATGGCTGCTGCTTGGATTATGGATGTTTTCGGCCAATCTCATCTTTATCCTCTGGCATCACCGCTGGGATAACCTTACATTTACAATCCCCGGCCTTGCTGGATTGGCGATGCTGGCAGGAATAGGTGCCTCAGGCGGACAAGAAGCGGGCAGAAAAACAGTTATTTATCGGTACATTTGTTTGATTATTCCGCTTTTTCTGCTGGTTACAAATTACCCGTTAGTCAACCGCAATACAGCCGCAGAAAAGAAGAATTTGGAGCAGTTGCAGAAAATTTCCAAGGCCTCTTTTGCCGCCAACAGCGCAATCATAACAACCTATTGGCCCGCTATGACTTATCGTTACTTAATACAGCTCGAAGGAGGACGAGAGGATATACGGATTATTCATGAAGAAACAAAAAACTGGCAAAAACTCGTGGATTATTTCCTCAACAAGGGCCTGCCGGTCTATATGGAAAAAAACAGGATGAATCCCGATATACTTCAGCAAGCCCAGAAGCAAACAGAGACGGACGTATGGCAGGCAGGATTTGTGAAGCTGCCGCAATTGGAACCGCATCGGAATTGACATGCTTTCAAAACAGAATTATTATTCCTCCCCTTCTAAAACGAATCGGACTATAAACCTTTTTAGAAATCCTTGCAAATTTTGGTTATTTAGGGTATAAGATTAAATTACACAGCAGTAATACTATATAGGTGCTGGATTAAAAAGATAACAGATGCATAATTTATGGAATTAGCAGAACTTCGTACATCAATTGGTGATTTAGAGGCCCGGATTGAACAAGTCCGGGACTGGCTTTGACGTGCCTGCCAAAATTGCGCTTCGTGATAAATTAGAGAAGCAAATTGCACAACCTCACTTCTGGGACAATCCTGAAACCGCCCGTCAGGTCGTTACGCAGCTTAGTACCGTTAAATCGGTGATTGCGCCTATTCAGGAAGCCGAAAAAACCCTTCAGGACATTCATGAGCTGTTTGTATTAGCAAGTGAAGAAGGAGACGAGGCAACATTGGCTTCGATACAGGCCGATTTGGAAAAACTGGCTGCTCAATGCGATAAAATCGAAATAGCCGGAATGCTCAATGGTCCGGATGATTCACGCCCCTGCTTTTTCGGAATTCACGCTGGAGCCGGAGGGACTGAAAGCTGTGATTGGGCGGCAATGCTGCTGCGGATGTATACACGTTATTTTGACGACAACAAGTATCGGTATGAGCAGCTTGATCTTACGCCGGGCGAGGAAGCCGGTATTCGCTCGATTACCCTGCGGGTCGAAGGGCCGTTTGCCTTCGGCAAGCTTTCCTGCGAAACGGGTGTCCATCGGCTGGTTCGCATCAGTCCGTTCGATGCGGCCGGACGCCGGCATACAAGCTTTGCCGCAGTGGATGTGATGCCGGAGTATGAAGACGACATCGAAATAGACATTAATGAAGAGGACCTGCGGATTGACTACTACCGCGCCGGAGGAGCTGGCGGTCAGCATGTCAATAAAACCAGCTCCGCCGTCCGGATAACACATCTGCCAACCAATATTGTCGTCCAATGTCAAAATGACCGCAGTCAGCATAAAAACAAGGCAGAAGCAATGAAACTGCTCAAGAGCAGATTGTATATGCTTGAGCAGCAGAAGCGCGATGCAGAACTGGCTAAACTTTATTCCAGTAAAGGCGATATCGCCTGGGGCAATCAGATACGAAGTTACGTACTCCAGCCGTATCAGATGATCAAAGACCATCGTACAGACTATCAGAGCGGCAACGTACAGGCAGTTCTGGACGGGGATATCGAACCGTTCATCGAGAGCTACCTTCGCTATCGGGCACAGAAAAAACATAAACCTTCATGAAAACGCATCCACAAAAACTGTATTCACGGCGTCACTTTCTTAAAACAGCTGCTGCGAGTGCGGCAGCTGTTTACGCAGGCTGCTGTTCAACCCAGCAAATCTGCCGCCGACAGTCAGCAGGTAAACCCAATATCATTTACATCCTCGCCGATGACCTCGGATATGGCGATTTAAGCTGTTATGGTCAAAAGCGGTTCAGCACTCCCCATATTGACCGATTGGCTGACGAAGGTCTTCTCTTTACCCGGCATTATGCCGGCAGCACAGTCTGTGCTCCGTCGCGGTGTTCGCTAATGACCGGACTGCATACCGGCCACTGCCAGATTCGGGGCAACCTGAGTGTTGAGCCGGAAGGCCAATGGCCGCTGGCAGCAGGAACAAAAACGGCGGCCTCTGTTCTGAAGGAGGCCGGCTATAGTACCGGTGCTTTCGGTAAATGGGGGCTGGGAGGACCTGACAGTTCAGGCGACCCGAATCGTCAGGGCTTTGATGAATTTTTCGGCTTTAAATGCCAGACAATGGCTCATAAATACTACCAGCGGTATCTTTGGCGAAATAATGAAAAGGTTTACCTGCCCGGCAACGACCCTGAAAAGCAAACCGGCCAATATTGTCATGACTTAATCGTTGACCAGGCAATTGAATTTATTAAAACGCACCACAAGAGGCCTTTTTTTGCCTATTTGGCTCTGACTATCCCGCATGCCGAACTGGCAGTTCCTGCAGACTCGCTCGAGAAATACAAAGGGCTGTTTCCAGAAGACAATCCGTTTATTCCCAATCCCAATCAGGATTATGGACGTCAGCTCCATCCCCGGGCGGCCTATGCGGCAATGATTGACCGGATGGACCGAGATGTAGGACGGATTTTAACCCTGCTGAAAGAACTGCATATTGATGACAATACCATTGTCTTCTTCAGCAGCGACAACGGGCCGCACAAAGAAGGCGGCGGAGATCCAGACTTTTTTGACAGCAATGGGCCTTTGCGGGGATATAAGCGGGATTTATACGAAGGCGGTATTCGTGTACCGCTGCTGGTTCGCTGGCCCAGCGTCATCAAAGCCGGAACCCGCACAGATCATATCAGCGCATTTTGGGATACATTGCCGACATTTGCTCAGCTGGCAGGAACACAAAGCTTTCCTGACAGTGACGGCATTTCATTTCTGCCTGTGCTGCTGGGCAATCCAGATGCACAACTTCGGCATCCTTATCTGTATTGGGAATTTCACGAGCGCGGGGGCAAACAAGCCGTCCTTATTGGGAATCAGAAGGCCGTTCGCCTGAATGCGATGAACAATCCGGATGCTCCCTTGGAATTGTATGATTTAGCTGAGGATCCGTCGGAAGAAAACAATATTGCAGCTGCGCATCCGCAATTAATTGAAAAAATGACTTTTCTTATCCATCAAGCACACAAGCCAAACAAAACATTTCCTTTCTTTGCATCTGAAAGAAACAGCTCGTTACAGAGATAATAAATTTAATGAAAGACCGAACCAATGACTAAACAGTTAATAGACATTGCAGTTGGGGTACAAAAGACCGACATCTTTACCTGTGCTGCCGATATAGCAGCGGTGGGAGTTTTTGAGGATAATTACTCAGGACATCTGATAAAAGAACTTGATAAACGGTTGGGCGGGCAGATCAAATTCATAGAAAAGCTTGGGGATTTTGACGGGAAAGCTGCAAGCCTTTGTCTGCTGTATACAAATGGCAAGTTAGCTGCTAAACGGCTTCTTCTGGTCGGCTTAGGCAAGCGCAGTAAGCTGACGGCTGCTGTGCTGCACAAATGCGCTGCAGCAGCTGCCGGCAAAGCGGTCGAGATAAATGCCGGCTCGGCCGTATTCTGTCTGCATTCAGATGCCGCTGCGAAGCTGGCAATGGAAGATATTGGTCAGATTCTGACTGAAGGAGCAATGTTCGGAGCTTTTCGCTATGATGAATATATAACAAATCCCGAAAAGAAACGTCCTGCGCGCCTGAAAATCATTTTAGCCGATAGCAGCCCTGCTGTCGTCAAGCAGCTCAAACAAGGAGCCGCTGCCGGCATCATCACAGGTTCGGCCCAAAACTATGCCCGTGCATTCGCCAACCGCCCCGCCAATGTGATTACCCCTGCCGTGCTGGCTGCAGAAGCCAAAAGGCTTTCCCAAATCAGTTCACGGCTGCGCTGTACAATATTCAACCAAAGGCAGCTGCAGACAAAAAAAATGGAAGGTATTTTAGCTGTGGGGCAAGGTTCCAACAATCCTCCTCGTCTGATTGTATTAGAATACACACCCGCGGGAGCATCAGGGCGCCTTTCTTCGGTTGCGCTGGTCGGCAAAGCGATAACATTTGACTCAGGCGGTATTTCACTCAAACCGGGCGAAGGAATGCAGGATATGAAATTTGACAAATCCGGCGGATTGGCGGTTCTCGGCGCGATGAGGGCTATCGCTGCCTTACAGCCCAAAGTGCGTGTTTTCGGCATCATTCCAGCTGCCGAAAATATGCCGTCCGGCAGAAGTTATCGTCCGGGTGATATTATAACCACATACAGCGGCAAAACTGTAGAAATCCACAGCACGGACGCAGAGGGCCGTATGATTTTGTGCGATGCTCTGGCGTATGCCGCCAATACGCTGGGCTGTCCTGTTATCGTTGATATAGCCACACTGACCGGCGCCTGTGTTGTAGCATTGGGACAGAAGCGGGCGGGTTTGCTGGGCAATGATGATGAGCTGATGGAACAACTGAAGGCCGCCTCGGCCAAAACCGGTGAGCGGATTTGGCCGCTGCCCTGTGATGACGAATATCTGGAAGCGATGAAAAGCAAAATCGCTGACTTGAAAAATACCGGCGGCAAATGGGGTGGGGCCTGTACGGCAGGGGCCTTTTTAAGCCAGTTTGTAGGCAAAGCCAAATGGGCACATATTGATATGGCCGGCGTCGGCGTTTGGGGAGGCGCAGAAGGCGAGACGGCCGGCTCCATCGGCTTTGGAGTGCGGCTTCTGACAGAATTTGTTCGGAATTACAAATAGCGGCTTCTTATCCGAAAACGCTGCTTATCCGCTGACTGTCAGAATCACTTTCTTAAGATCGCAGTCACGGGAAGAATTGCCGACCATTATCTCAAAAGCCCCCGGCTCAACAATATAGTCCATATCAATGTTATAAAACGCCAAATGTTCCGGCTCAATATCAAAATGCACAGTGCGGGTCTGTCCCGGAGCCAGAGAAATCCGCTGGAAACCCTTCAGTTCTTTGACCGGACGGGTTACAGTACTGTAACAGTCGCGTATATACATTTGCACGACTTCGTCGCCTTCCCGGCTGCCCGTATTGGTCACATCAACACAGACAGTAGTTGATTCGTCCGGACGAATTGTCTGTTTTTGGAGCCGAAGATTGGTAAATGCGAATTGCGTATAGCTGAGGCCGAATCCAAATGCATACAGAGGGCTTACAGAATCAAACAGGTATCCGCGGCGGGCAGAAGGTTTATAATTATAATAAGCAGGAATATGTCCGACAGAGCGGGGAAAAGAAATCGGCAGCTTGCCGCCGGGATTGAGCTGCCCAAACAAGGCCTCCGCTACCGCTGGCCCGGTTTCCTGCCCCAGATACCAGCACTCAAAAATAACAGGAACCTTTTCGGCCAGATGACGAATATCCAGCGGCCGACCGTTAAAGAGAACCGCAATAACCGGCTTGCCGGAAGCCGCTACCGCATCGACTAGTTCATCCTGCAAACCTACCATTCGCAGGTCTGCCCGATCGCCCATATGGTTTTTATCCCATGCCTCACGCGAGGTCTGTTCGTTGCCGCCGATGACAAGCACGACAGCATCCGCCTGCCGGGCGATTTTTGCTGCTTCGGCAATCGACTTGCGGTCTTCGGCTGGATCACTCAAAATCACTTCATCCTGCTGCCAAGAACCGCCGACGGTGATTTTGCAGCCTTCGTGATAAAGAATTTCTGCAGAATTGCCCAAAAAGTCACGGAGACCCTGCAGGACAGTCGTATAACGCGGCGGAGTTCCGCTGTAACCGCCCAGCATAACGCGATCCGCATTGGGTCCGATTACGGCCAGTGTTTTAATAGCCGATGCGTTCAACGGTGCCACTGCGCCGTCATTTTTAAGCAGCGTAACAGTTTTTCTGGCTGCTTCCATCGCCAGACGGCTGTTTTCTTCACACCCGACAATTCGTTCTGCGGCATCCGGATCGACCCACGGATCTTCGAACAATCCCAGCCTGAATTTCCACTCAAGCATTGGCGCAACAAGATTATCCAAAAGTGATTCTGGAATGCTTCCTTCCTTGACAAGCTGAATCAGGTGCGGATAGCAATCCGGATCCGGCAGTTCAATATTCACGCCGGCTCTGACAGCCAGCGCTGCGGCCTGTTTGGGATTTTCGGCTAAATACTGACCGAAAAAGCCGGGCCTCTCGTTAAGCTCCCGTATCGCATAATAATCCGACACTACATACCCTTTAAAGCCCCATTCCTTCCTCAGGACATCCTGCAGCAACCATTTGTTGGCATGGGAAGGCACACTGTCAATTTCATTATAGGAAGCCATAACACTAATAGCAGGCCCTTCTTGCACGGCCTTTTTGAAAGGATATAAAAAAACTTCACGCAGGATACGCTGGGATACATTAACCGGAGCACAGTTGGTTCCCGATTCAGGCTGGCCGTGGGCGGCAAAGTGTTTGAGCGTTGCTATCAGATGTTTTTTATCCTTAAAAGTCCCATCCCCCTGAAATCCCCGAACAGCTGCAAGCCCCATTTGGGCTGCCAGATAGGGATCTTCACCAAAGGTTTCTTCAACCCTCCCCCATCGCGGCTCTCGCGCCACATCCAGAACCGGAGTCAAGGCCTGATGGGCTCCCCGAAGACGGGTTTCTTCGGCTGTCATTTGATAAAGCCGCATAACAAGCTCCGGATCGAACGTGGCTGCTAATCCTATCGGCTGCGGGAAGCTGGTTGCCCCTAAGGCAGCATGCCCGTGAAGGCACTCCTCATGAATGACAACAGGTATGCCAAGTCGGGTATTTTTCCGCATATATTCCTGAATAGCATTGGCCATCTGGGCTGTTTTATAAGCAGTTAAGCCCCCGGCCGCATCGCTGAGCCGCCCTATCTGGCCGAGGCCGTTTTGCAAGTTGAGTTTGCTGCTTTGCGGATTAAAATGTCCTTTTTCATCGAAAAAAGTCCCACACTTGCTCTGCCATACACACAGCATCTGCGCGACTTTTTCTTCCAACGTCATCCGCGAAAGAAGATCTTGTACCCGCAGTTCAACCGGTAAATCAGGATTCCAATACGGATGCTTCTTGTTCTCTGTCTTATTCATCGGCACTTTTTCAATCCTTTTCTTTTCGTGTTGTTCTATTTGATGTTCTCAAAAAATGGTCTGTTCAATTGCCTGCAGAGTTTTTCTGCCGGCGCTCATTTAATTGTGACTCTATCGTTTTCATCCGCTGGTTATTCAATGGATAAAACAGCATAACAGCCGCACCTAACAGAGCAAAAATACCAGCATACACACTCATTACCATGCGAATGCCTGTAAGGGCCTGCGGGGTCTGCGGCTGATTGGCAACATAGCCGTAAGCAGCCATAATCCATGCCTGTGCTGTCCCGCCCAGCGCTACACCCATTTTCAAGGCGAAAAGGGATGCAGCCATAATCAATGCAGTCGCCCGCCGATTGGTTTTCCATTCGGAATAATCGGCTGTATCGGTATAAATAGCCCACTGCAGAACCGATACCGGTCCGATGGCAAATGACGTAATAAACTGCAGCACGAAGAGAAGAACAATATCGTCCGGCCCCAGCACAAACACCAGTGCACTGGCGATCCCTGCTATGGCCAATCCGCCGGAATAAGTCTGGGATTTTCCAAAAGCCCGGGCAATCCATTTGGTCAGAACAGCCCCCAGAATGGTAAAAACTGTTCCTGTCAGCAGATAAGCCGAAACGATATCCTCAAAGGAGTAGACTTTTGTTTTGCCGAAAAATGACAATTCCTTATTGCCAAGGTAGTATTCAAAATAATACATAATACTGCTGCTTCGGATCACAATGAACATCAATTGGAAAACCGTGGCGCTGCCAATCAGCAGCCATGGCTTATTGGTCAGAAGATCCTTAAGATCATCGGCCAGTTTATTACGCTGTTGGCCGATGGGCTGCACGCGTTCGCGGGTAGTAAAAAAAGTAATCAGAAACAACACCACCGCCAGACCTGCAAGGGCTGCCGCAGCCAGCTGCCAGCCAAGCTGCTCATTGCCTCCGCCGAACAGCTTCACCAGTCGAAGCAGGGCATACTGCACAATAAACATTCCGACAAACGCCAGAACAAAACGGAATGACGAAACAACCGTTCGCTCCATAGAGTCAGGACTGATAACCCCCATCAGCGCTGCATACGGGACGTTAACGGCGGTGTAAATCATTGTCATAGCAATGTACGTTACATAGGCGTAGATCAGTTTGCCGGTCGGGCTAAACTGGGGTGTTGTAAACATCAGTACACCCAATATGCCGAACGGCACCGCACCAAATAAAAGATAGGGTCGAAACTTGCCCCATCGTGAAACCGTACGGTCGGCAAGCATGCCCATAATGGGATCGTTGACTGCATCCCAAAAACGGGTCACTAGCAGCATTAAGCCAAGCTGGGCTGCTGTTATGCCGAACACATCCGTATAAAAGTAAAGCAGAAAAATAATGAAAATTTGGAAAAACAGGTTGGAAGCTGTATCCCCAAGACCGTAACCGATTTTTTCAAAAATAGATAGCTTCTGTGCGTTCGATTCCATTGCTGATTCCTTTAAAAAAACAGATCTTTAGACAGGTTTATCTGCGGGTAATGTCTTTATCCAGTCTCCATACTGATAAAAAATGCCTTTTACAGATTGTTCTGAAGGTATTTTTGGGGATTGACCACCCACCGGCCGGGCTGTTTGGGGCTGGCCTCAAAATCCTTGATAATAAAAATTTCCTCTTTCTTGTTGTACTCGGCATGGCCGTCATAAAAACCGATATTGGCCCCCTCGCTGTGGCGGTAGATAGTAGGACCGTGCAATCCGACATCTTTATAGGCCTGAATATTGGCCTGCCCCAGCACATCCCAACCCTTGCGATAGTCCGCAGCAGACCACTGAACCCACCAGTCATTAGAGTCAATAAAAGCGATGCGTGTCGCAGGAGAGGTAATGTTGCTCATTTTGTGGCCGGCATAATCAACCATATCCCATCCCCAGTCGGTATAATTATAGCCGTAGCTGATTAATACACCCTGTACTGCATTGGCGGGATCTTTGCCGATTTTATCGGTCGGGCACAGAAACTTCTCAGGCGATTTATATTTCATCGTCGAATTGCTTTGAAAAGAATCCAAGTCCAGATTGGCACGAAAGGACATATTGGTAATCCAGTGGTTCTGAAAATCCTTACGGTTTCTGTCTAAAATCGGCACATAAGCTCCATTATGCTGATTGGCATACAATTCGTTGGCGATTCCCAGTGACTTGAGATTATTAATGCATACGGTTCGCTGGGCCGCTTCTTTGGCTCTCTTCAGTGCAGGCATCATAATCGACAGCAGTAGAGCAATAATTGCTATCACCACCAGCAGCTCAATCAAGGTAAATCCTATTTTCTTTCTCATGTCTTTTTCCTTCCAAACATTTATCCTTTAATTCTCCCTGCTGCTATCCGATTATACACACCCCCTCCCCCTTGCAGCGGCCCGCTGGACAGCGGGCCGCTGCTACTTCTGTTCCTTTTCCCTACACGCTGCCAATTTTAAAACAGGACTACTTCTTCCGCAATAAGGCAATTGCACCCAATCCCAGCAGGGTTAACGTAGCCGGCTCAGGTATTATACCTGCGGCGTAGTGAGCTGCAACACGGTCAGCGCTTAGTACAGTATCATAAATTGCCACTTCGTCGAGCAGGCCGACAAAACCATTGTACAAATACCATCGATTGCCTTCACTGCCAAGGGTCAGACGGTCGTAACTAAAGCCCAACGCCCCGTCTTCGATAACATTGCCCCATTTGCCGACACCGTCAATATAGACATACTCGTACATATCGTCTATGCCATCTTCATTATCCAGAAGCGGATTGTAGGTCACAACGATATGATGCCATTCGCCGTCAAAGACATTGCCCGTGCCGGTGTACCATGTAGTTCCGGCTCCAATCACCGTGATGTCTCCGGTCGTCGAACCATAGGACCCAATCCCGTAACCATCCAAGGTATTATAGGCGCCGTTGTGCTGCATAATGCGGGCATAGCCGCCCGTGGTGCTGCTCTTGATCCAAGCCTCAAGCGAAACCGTCTGAAGAGGATAGCCGAAGCTGTCCTTGGACAAGGAATAGGGATAGGCAGCACCATCCCAGATATCAATGCAGTTGCCGGCACCGCCGCTGCCTGAACCGTTTAACTGCGCCGCCTGGCCGACCTTTCCGGGTACCAGAGCAATATCCGCAACGCCTGTACCATTAGTAATGTAGGTGCCATTTTTATAGGCACGGGTTGCCGAATCGAGGCAGACATCGCCGTTGGCACTGGAAGCATCCTCGAACTCCCAAAACGACAAGGGATTGTCTGCCATTACAACATCCCTGTAGGCAGCCGGCGATGAAACGCTCATCGCTGCGCACAAAACACCCAAAACAATCTTTGCTGCATTCAGTTTCTTCATCGTTACATCCTCCCAACCAAAAAATTAATGCCTGCCTCGCACGCCGAGACAGATTCTGCCGCATTTGTTTTTATCTATCTGGCAATCTTTATTCTGCTTGATGCTGCCGCTTACCAATTTGCAGCACAGTCTGGATCCGTCCCAAACAACGCAGGATCATTGCACAGCAGCCAGCCGGAAGCCACCGCCGCAAAATCGGTCAAATCCACATCACAGTCCTTGTCTACATCGGCAGTCAGCCCTTGCCCTTTAATCCACACCTGCCGGCAGGTCTTGGGCTTCATTGCCGCCAGTCCCGCTGCGTAGTGTGTGGCCACACGACTTTCCGAAAGCACGCCGGCGTACACTGCAAATTCATCAATCAGACCCGAGAAGCGATTGCCGGGATTCGTTGCTGTATAGGTACCCGTGCCGCCGATAACAAGGTGATTCAGCTCGGGCCCTAATTTGGCCTGACCGGTTGTACTGGTAATCGCTTTGGTCGATACTTTAGCCCCATCCTTATACAGTTCAATTGTCATATGATCCGGATCAATCTCATCATATGTCAGAACAATATGATGCCATTTGCCGTCCAAGGGTGTAGCTGCACCGGTATAAGTCCAGTTCTGATTGTTATCGGGATTTCCGTCATCGCCGCATAAAATCCGCAAAGTACCATTGCTGTTCCCGATGCCCGGAGCCACCAGTTCTGTCCTGCCCTGCTGAAAAATAGTAGCATAAGCATCCATCCCTGTGCTGTTTACCCAGAACTCAAATGTGATATCGCCATCAGCAAAAGCATAGTTGTCGCCAGTGAGCGTCAAATCTGCCGGCATTGCCGCTGCCGGCCCTGCCGCTACGGCATTATCAGCGCTGTTGGGAATATAGACCGAATTGTCGATTCCCCACGAGGTCTCAAAGGGACTCAGCTGGACGCCCGTATTATGTGCAACCCAGTAGCTGTTGGCAGATGAATCCACAAGGGGAAACTCTTCAAACCGCAGATACAGCACCGGATTATCATCCATCACTTCTTCCACATAGGATTTATGTGTAATCTGCTCAATCGTCGAATCGTATGTAACGACCAGATGATGCCAATTGCCGTCTGCAATGGATACGCCTCCGGACGTATCGAAATAATTTGTCGTTCCGCCACCGATTACACCAATAGTGTTTGCATCAACCAGCATAACACCATAGCTGCTGGGGCTGTCCCATCCGCCATTATGCTGGAACAACCGCGGATAAGTATTAGGATCTGCTGTGATCTGCATCCATAATTCAATCGTAATATCCTCCAGAGAAAAAGCCCCCGATGCATCCGAGACATCCACGCAATCCCCTGCTCCATCGGGAGCATCGCCGTGAAATACGGCTGCTTTGCCCGCAACACCGGCCGAAAGGGATACACTGTCAATGTAGGTACCGTTTACGTTGGCAGTTCCGCTGTTTTTGGCGGGGCTGTTATTGAAACTGTTGGGGTCCTCAAACCGCAGATACAGCAAAGGATTGTCGCTGAGTACCTGATTGACATAAGCATTGGGATCGGAATACAGCGCATTGTAATGAGCGGTAATCCGCAAACTATTTAAGATGCCGGCGTACACCGCAAATTCATCAATCTTGCCGTTGTATTCGTTATAGCGATAGCCAACGCCCCCCTCTGCTCCGATAATAAGACGGTCATAGGCATAGACCAGCGCGGCTTCGGCTGTCGTCTGACCCATATAAACACCGTCCAGATAAAGGGTCTTCACCACATTGTCTGCCCGCGCAAAACCGCTCAGCAGCAGAACAAGCCCTAACATATATTGAGATCTCATATTCTTTCTCCTCATACCGATCGTTTCCTGATACCTTGTTATCCAGCTTGGGCGAATTTAATCGCATGCACCGGGCTGGGGATCATAGCAGTTAGCCCAATTTTCAATGATCAATGCCAGATCTTGCATATCGACCCGGCAATCTCCCGTCAGGTCGCCGGGATAATTGAATCCGTACGTCCGTACTTGGGCACAATTGCTCATTACAACAGGCCCGCTGTAATTGAGTCTGAGGTCCACAATATTGTTATAGCGGATTGTCGGTGTTTTCCACGTTATTGTGTGACTGCCCGGGAAAAGATTGATCGTACGTGCTGTTGTCTCATAGATCATCCCATCGGCATACTGGGGACAGGTGACAGCTCCCAACAATACCCCATCAATAAATATCTGCATAGAAGCGGAACCTGAGGCGGTAACAACACCTGCAGTGAGACTGTACTGCCCCATATTCTCAAGATCAACCGTTATATCATAATCCATATATTCTCCCGGAGCCAAATACGAGACATAACTTCCGATTCCTGCCGTATATCCTGTATCCGGCCCATAACGGGTAGGTTCTCCATCTCGGCTATTGGTATCATAGGCTGCCGTATAATTGACGGCACTGATAACGGTGCCTGTTTTCTGAATCTGCACCGGCATTTTCTTGCCGACAAGCTGGATGCCGTTCAGCTCATTGGAATACCACAGCCGGACACTGTTGGGGTCAGCAATCGATATATTTTCAAACACAACATAATTTTTGCCTAATTCGAATACCCCGGGGGTGACTGTTCCGGTTACAGCTCCTGCCGCTATAAGACGAGGGCTGACGCTGTTGGCATCCGTCAGTTTAAAGCTTCCTGCGCTGTTGCCGTATAGATAAACATCAAATGTGCCCTTGTAGGCATGGCTCAGACCGGCATCGCCAAACAGATCCAGACCAATAAAGGATATATTCGGATCGTTTCCCGTAAACGTGGGAGAAGGCGTATTGCTTACAAAACCGTCATCCAATAAACCGCTGCTTGCGCCGGTTACATAGCTGTGTCCGCCGGGGTCCCCGATCCAAACCTGCTCGGCATAAGTGCTGGCCTGAATCGTTCCGGTTTTAGCAAGATTGGCACTTCGGGGCGAACCAGCCGGCACTCCCCAGCCCCCGTAATAGGCAATCCATTGAGATGCACCCGAAACCGCCGCCTCGCCGGAATAGGCGATTTCATTGCCGTAATTATTGATGTCGATGCTGATAACCTCAACAGCAGGGGCAGCAGCAGCCATAGCGATTATCAGAACTGTTATCCAAACTCTCATCTTTCCCATAATATTGCCTCCAGTAAATTGCCTTTTTATCGAATTGGCTCTGCCGTGGACGAACGAACAACCAGCTCCTGCTGCACGCGAATATGTTCGGCAGGCCGTTCGCCGGGAGCCGCTTCCATCTGCCGAAGAAGCATTTCGGCAGCGATTTGCCCCATTTGCCGTGACGGCACTCCGATGGTTGTCAGCGGCGGCATTACCATGTCACACAGATATTCATCGTTAAAACAGATTAAACTAACCTGCCGGGGAATATCGATATTCAAGATATGGGCATCGTGCAGGATTTTCAGGGCAATAACATGGTCGTAGGCCACAATAGCCGTAGCTTTCTGCTTAAGAACAACCGATACCAGATAATCCAATCCGGAAATAAACTGTTCATTATGCCCGGCGATGGGCTCCAATCCGCGAATCCTCAATTCAGAAAGATAGGTTTGATGACGATCGGCCACACTGGCATGGCTGCGGTGCTGGGGTGTTGGACCTGCATAGGCAATCCGCCGATGCCCCAATCCCAGAAGATGCTCCACTGCACGCCGGGCCGCATGGATATCGTCCGGCACAACCGATGAACAACTGGGACCCCCTTTCCCGTTGACAACAACATAGGGCACATCAATCCGTTCCATCTCATCGATAGTCTCAGGAGAACACTCCTGCAGTACAAGCACGCCGTCCACACGCCAAGGCGGCAATTCTGTATTATCTCTTTCCAGATTTGGCGCTGTTATACAGACATTGTAGCCCCGGCTTTGTAGAAGACGTATAGCCGCCTCACTGGTATTCTGATAAATATTGCTTGGCCAGCCGAAAACAGTATTGCAACCCAGGATAGCCACTGTCATCGTCTGACGCTGGACAAGGTTTTTAGCGGCAAGATTTGGACGGTAGCCAAGCTCATCGGCTACTTTTGTGATGTGATTATGCAGCTCTTGGCGAACGGAAAAACCATTGGTATATTTGCGGTTTAGAACGCGGCTGACCGTAGCAACACTTACACCGCAGTGGGATGCTATTTCCCGAACGGTAGGTACCGACCGTTTCTTGGCCATCCTTCCTCTCCTCGTCAGCATGAAAAGCATCAGTAAACGTTTACTTATAGCTTATTCTCTCATATCATAAGCTGTCAAGAAATAATCTTATAAATCACAATTTTGTCCTAATTATTCACCCGAACTGGAATCCTTGTGAATATTTATAAGTATTTATTTTAAAAGATTTTAAAGCAAAATCTAAAAACTGTTCTGCACGCATTGTAATTTTGTTTTGGTAAAATATTTTTATCGGACTTTGTGTAAAAAAAGCCTGATATTGGGGTTATTTCGACGTAAATAGAAGGTATGCGGTAAATCACATTGACAACACTGGTCTTTTCTAAATAAAATAAGTTATATCCTCAGTAAACGTTTACTGAACAAAGAAGAGGCAAAATAATTGCCTGAATTTCTCATATAAGGGGGCAAAAGAAAAGTGATAGAACACATCCATACTTGCCGTTTATTGTACAAATATAATTTTCACACATCTATCAAATACGGACTTTTATTTGTCTTTTTTACCTTTAATTCTCTCCTTTACAGTGCTGTCAATTTGTTAACCAATCCCGGCTTTGAAGAAGGCACAACCGGCTGGCAAGCCAGAAACTGCTCCATTTCTGCGGTCACCGCCTCCCCCCGCAGCGGCTTGCAATGCGGCCGTGCCTATAACCGAACAGCCGTCTGGCAAGGCATCAAACAATCGATACTCGGCAAAGCAGCACCCGGACAAACCGTAACCATCTCGGGCTGGGTACGGCTTGAAAATACCGCCAGCGACACCATTAAATTGACGGTTGAGCAGCGGGACGATGCGGGCACAAAATATATCGGGATTTCCCAGAAAACAGTCAGTAATAGCCAATGGACCCAATTAACAGGGCAATTTACGCTGGCTGTTTCTGGCACATTGACTTATCTGGATATCTATTTTGAAGGTCCTGCAGCCGGAATCAGTTTCTATGTCGATGACGCCGAAGTTCTTGGACCAGATTCCAGTACAGCAAGCTGTCGCATTGATATCTCTGATCGTCATCAGATTATTGAAGGATTCGGTGCTGCCGGCGCATGGTATGAAGGCCTGCTGGTCAATCATCCCCAGAAAAACACTTTGTATGATTTGATGTTTAATCAGCTTGGATTGGAGATTTATCGAATCCGGAATACCTTTGAAATCGATTCAGCATATATGGACCGTACCGCTCAAATCATTCGGGAAGCACGGGCTCTTACCGGAAGGCCGTTGAAAATTATGATTTCTTCATGGTCTCCGCCGGCCTATTTGAAAAGCAACAACAACACCCGTGAAGGAACGCTGAAAAAAAATGAGTACAACGAGTATATGTATCCGGAATTCGCAAATTGGTGGTATAGAAGTCTGGTTAGTTGGGCTTCCCGGGGAATTGCAGCAACTTATATTAATATCCAGAACGAGCCGGACTATGTCAATTCCGGGTGGGACACCTGCTATTTATGGGCGACAGAGACCTCGACAATGGCCGGCTATAATTTGGCTTTTGAAGCGGTCTGGCAGGAGCTGAATGGGCAGATGGGGCTTTTGATGCCGAAGATGCTGGCCCCGGAAACAACCGGATTTTCAAATATTGGGAATTATATCAGCAATCTTATCGATGATTCCCATGTCTACGGCTATGCTCACCATCTGTACAACTGCAGCAACAGTACTGGCGGTGCCGGCTGCGGAGATGAGCCGGACCGCTATCTAACGACCATGGCTAATTTCGCCTCTCAATACGGCACCAAACCCCTGTTTCAGTCGGAATATGAGGATGCAACCAATGCTTGGCCGGATGCCCTGAATTTAGCCCTGCTGCTGCACAATTCTCTGACAGTTGAAGGGGTTGCAGCTTACTTGTATTGGGATTTATTCTGGAACAGCGGAGGTCTGATTACCTTAACTTCATCCGGCTATACTCTCAATAACGATTATTATGGATTCAAGCATTTTTCTGCGTTTATTCACTCCGGCTGGCAGCGGCTGGGAACCGTTCTGGATATTGCCGGGCTGCGGATATCTGCCTACATCAGTCCCGATAATCAGCATCTGTCAGCAGTTATTATCAATCCCGGCTCTGCTGCCGTCGAGCTGACTGTTTCTATCCCTGAGTTCTCAATCAACAGCGGCGACATTTATCGCAGTACGGCCTCGCAGAATACTGAACATCTGGGAACATTTAATCCAACCGATACATTGAGTATCCCAGCAATGTCTATCACTACTCTGTCCTTAACCGGCTCGGTTATTCCCCCTGATTGCAGCAAGGTCATCGCATGGGGTTTCCGCCTGCCGGAAGACCTTGATGGAAACTGCCGTGTCGATTGGAGCGATTTGCTGCTGCTGGCTCACCAATGGCTGACTGAAACGCCGCAGCCGCCGGCACCCAACTACTCGGCTGATTTAACAGGGGATAATCATATCGACCTGTTCGATGCAGCAGCCCTGCTCAAGCAGTGGATGGTTTGCAATGAGCCGGAAACTGTCGGATGCATAGAGAATTGGCAGCCGGCTATTCTGGAGCCCCATTAAATAAGACAGTTTTACTATCTCAATGCCGCCAACAATCTTCAAGACCCATCAAGAACTCCGCAAGCCGGACGGGGGCGATTGCTTACCAATCATTCACTTGTCTGAATCTCCCTTTGCAAAACGCCCGAAGTAAGTCAGACATACATTCTGCCATTGGACAGCATTTTCGTACTGTACTGTCAGACGCTGCTGTACATCTTTGTAACGTTCGGCATCTATATTCCCCTTGAGTGATTCCCAGACACGCTGCATCCATTCGACATATTCTACTCCGCTTTGGTAATGGGCCTGCAACTCTTTCCACAGCGTGCGTCCCGAGCTAAGCTGCTGATTCCATGGAATATGATGAAACCACAGGAGGTATTTTTCCGGGCAGGTTTCGGAGCAATTCCACCAATCCCGCAGCGGCGGATGATACTGGCTGACCGCATTGCTGCCTTTGTCGGTGCGGTCAAAGCCGAGTCCTTCCAAGTCGGCACGATGATAATACGTGGAACTCCAATCTGCCCTGCCGGCGTGCACAAATCCCGGATCCGGACCGTAGTGATGCCCTTCGGCCATCAAATGATGCAACCCCAACGGAGTCATATAATCGACACACGCTTGCCAGGAACCTTCCATCATACAGCGTATCGCTGATACAGATTGCGGGTCATTGGTCCAGGTCATCCGAATCCATTCTTCGGCAATTTGCCCGCTTGACAGCGACATATCCCAAGCCAAGCGTCCAAAAGCATACCAGTTAGCCTGTGAGAAATGATGGCCCGTCCAGTTGCGGTCGCTGCCGATTCCGCTGACACCAGCTATGCCGCTGATAGAATGGCCTTGGGCACTGCCGTCAACAATATCCTTCACCAGAGTGTTGGGACCGTTGGCAAAAGTATCTGAGAAAAGCACTTCTTTCCACTGCGGCGCTAAATAGACCAAATGTTTGGCCTGTCCGGTGTATTCCTGTGTAATCTGAAGCTCCATCATCAGCGGCGTTTTCGGCATTGCCCCAAACAGCGGATTAAACGGCTCTCGCGGCTGAAAGTCAATCGGTCCATTCTTCGTTTGAATGAAGATATTCGGACCGAATTGGCCATCCAGCGGCACAAACTCTTTATAGGCGCATTTGGCTCGGTCTGAATCAATAGAAGTATCATAAACGAACGAACGCCACATCAGAATGCCTCCATGCGGCCGCAGGACCTCGGCGAGCATATTGGCCCCATCCGCATGCGTCCGGTTGTACGCCTGCGGGCCCGGCTGGCCTTCCGAATAGGCCTTGACCAGAAATCCGCCAAAATCGGGAATAAAACGATATATTTCCTCTGCCTTCTGACGCCACCATTGACGTACCTGCGGCCGTAGAGGATCTGCCGTATCCAGCCCCCCGATTTCAATAGGGGCTGTAAATTTTACGCTCAAATACACCCGAATGCCGTAAGGACGGAAAATATCCGCCAGCACAGCGGCCTTTTGCAGGTATTGACTTGTCAAAACTTCGGCTTGGGCATTTACATTGTTCAACACAGTTCCATTGATGCCGATGGAAGCATTGGCACGGGCATAATCCGTGTAACGCTGTTCAATCTGGCTGGGAAGCCGGTTCCACTGCCACAATGAGCGGCCGGCATAGCCGCGCTCCACAGAACCATTGAGATTATCCCAATGATTCAGAAGCCGATACTGAATCTGCGGCTTCTGATGAATGCAGAGCTCTTGAAGCGGCTGCTGAGTCTGCATCAGCCGGAGCAGGTGAAAGACCCCATAGAGTGCTCCTATCGGCTCTTTAGCAGCAACGGCTGTTATCGGATGCTTCTTCCAGAACACAGAGCAAAGAAGATATCCTTCTGAACCAAGACTGTCTATTCTGCTTTTGCTGAACAATTCCTGTATAATCGGCGATGTCTGGTATGTGCCGACGACAATGGCTCCATCCTGTGTAACAGACGATGCAGAAGGAACCGCAACTCCCAACAAACCGGACAGGCCCTGCTGCAGCTCCTTTTCAATCACCGTAAATGTCTCGGTCTGCCCCTGAATAACAATTTCAGTTGCCTGCCTGTGATACTGCAGCAGACAGGCGGAATCCGCTCTTTCATAACGCATCCACAAGCGGTAACCGTCTTCGCCGGCTGCCGTACTTCCGAGAAAAACAGCCAGCCAATACAGAATCCATCGTTGGCTTCTCATGCAACATAAAGTCATCTGACACCTGATCACTTTTATCATAAGCAGAGTTGATTTACCGGCTTCTGTACTGCTGAGATAATTTGTAGATTTCGCTGCCGGCCAAAAGAAACCCGCCTAATCCATAATCTTCAAAATTGGGCACTTTGTCATACGTTACAGGTTGGCCGTCGGAGGGCTGCTTGCCGGTACTCTGAACATATCCGAGAAAACCGTTGGGATGCAGCGCTTCTTTGGCCATTCCGTTCCAGCCGCGAACAGCAGCCGGAAGATAGACGGCTTCTTCCAGCATGCCTTTGCGAACCCCCCAGGCAAATCCATAGGTGAAGAATGCCGTTCCCGTCAATTCCTTGCCGCCGAAGTTGGTTGGATCGTGCAGACTGACATTCCAGAAGCCGTCCGGCCGCTGAATCGGCAGCAGGGCAGCGGCCATTTCCCGGAAGGTTTTGATATACTCGTCGCGGTGCGGCGCATCCGAAGGCATTATGTCCAAAACCCGAACCAGCGCCGCAAACACCCAGCCGTTGCCCCGCGACCAGTAGCAATCCTCGCCGTTGGGTTCGCGGTAAGGCGGGTCAAAATCCTTATCCCGCCACCACAGATGATCTTGCGGATTATACAGGCCGTTGTCGCCGTGTTTTTCCTTGGTATATATATAGAGCTGATACATTTTTTCAAAGTAGCGGTTATCCTGATAAAGAACTCCCAAACGAGCAAACACCGGCATTGCCATCTGAAGCGCATCAATCCACCACCAGTCATCGTTTTTATCACTGCTGACCATGGCATCAATGCATTCCTTGATTTGGGCGATCCGCTCGGGTTTGGGATCAATGCGGTATAAATCTATATAGGTTTGCCCGCAGCATTGGTCATCGGCATTGCGGGTTCTGCTGCCGCTGCGCAGCCCCCATTGATGGGCTTGTCCCCAAGCAACCGCATAGTCATAATAGGTTTTCTGCGGGTCGATTTCATAAAGAGCCATCAGCCCTTCATAATACGTGCCGCGGGTCCAGATATTGCTGGGACGCGTTTTATCCGTTACAATCGGTTTGCCGGGGTCCGGCCACTTATCCATAAAATACTGATTGGCCAGCCGCATGGCTGCCAGTATATCCGCTTGCGGGGGCAGCTCATAGTCGGCTTTAGCTGTCCCAGAATGACCAGCCTCTTTCTGGTGTTCTGCCGAACAGCCAGCTGTGCTGAACATAAAACCTGCCATCAGAGCAATTGCCCATATCCAGTAAATCCTGCTGTTTTTCATTGTGCATCTCCATTGGGTATCCGACTTTTATTCATAAAATCCGTATTCATAAGCCGCATCATACAGCGCAACGATGTTTTCGACAGGAACTTCGGCTTGGATGTTGTGAATATTGTTAAAGACATAGCCGCCGCCGGGCTTGAATATTTCAAGATGCCGGCGGACTTCTTCCCGGACCTGCTGCGGTGACGCAAAAGGCAGTACATGCTGGGAGTCAATCGCCCCGCCCCAGAAAACCAGTTTATCGCCAAACTGGCGCTTGATCTGTGCCGGCTCCATTCCAGCAGCACCGATTTGAATGGGATTGAGGATATCAATTCCATTGTCCAGCAGGTCAGGAATATAGAGTTTGCACCCCCCGCAGGTATGATACCAGATTTTGGCTGCTGTCAGCAATTTGATATGCTGAATCAGCTTCTTCTGACGGGGCTTGACAACCTTTCGATAAAACTCCGGATTGAACAGAGGCCCATCCTGACCTGCCAAATCATCGCCGAGCATTACAATATCCACAAGGTCGCCGACTTCTCTTAAAAAGCCGGTATAATAATCCATCCAATAAGCCAGCATCTTATCCAGCAGCATTTCGCAAAAGGCTGGATTTTCCATCATATCTATATACCACCGCTCCAGCCCCCGCAGATACCAGCAAGTCTCATAAATCACCCCGCCGATGCCGGTGCTGAGGGCATAGGGAGTTTCCTGACGCAGACGAGCCGCTTCATCCCGCAGACCGGCAAAACGGGACGGGTCTTTGCCGTTGGGAAACGGATAATGTCTCAACTCCGTAATGGATGCATTTGCCAAAGGATGATAGGAAATATCCATATACAGCGGCCGGTCATCGGGCATTGACCATATAACGCCGAATTCATCGGTCAGGTCGTGCCATATACGGCCGCTTCGCCGATTGGTTTTTATGGATCCGTCAAATCCCGCCGGACTTCTGGATGTTATATAGCGAATATCCACATGAAACCGCTGCAAAACAGTTTCGCTGGGCTTGGCAAGCTGCTGAACTGGATCCATAATCTGAATCTTCTCTTGAAGGCCCCAGTAGTCCAGCAGATTGTTGTAGGCCTTTACATGAATGCCGGTCTGAAAACCGCCGAGATCTATCGGCACACGGTCCGGCTGCTGATGGTTCAATGCAGCGGATACCCGCTGACGCGAAGTCATTGTCTCTTTCTTCATTTCTGCACTTTCAGAACTGGATATCCAACAAGCTGTTTTACTGCGGGCTGTACTCGTTTAAGGCAATAAGGGTCACAGGCCCCAAAAGACCCGATTCAACAATCTCCCATTGCGAAGCATCAAACTTTTTATAATCAATATTAACAATATTGATATCCCCAAAGTATTTCCACGGCACTTGGCGTATATCTAAATCCCGAATGCGATTGGCCGAAAGATTTGTTACCTCAATCTCCAGCTGATTGGCATTGGACTTCAGCAGTGTCTTGGGTACTTCGACGGCAAACGGCACAGAGAACACTGTTCCCAGAGACTGTCCGTTCAGACGAACACGTGCACTGGCAGCCACTCTGCCTAAGTCCAGCCGCCAGGCATCAGCCCTCATCTGGGGCAAGTCAAAAGTCAGACGATAGCGGGCCGTGCCTGCAAATCGCTGAGCCTCTTGGCCTTGTTTGGTCCAAGATTCAAGCACAGTGGTCGAAAAAGAAGGCGGAAGCTGCGGCCCGCCCGTAATAAAATCTACTTTCCAGCTGCCTTCCAGCCTCAGGGAATCCGCATCCTGATGCCATGTCCATCGGACGGCATCATTTTGTTTTTCACCAAAAAGACGCAGAATCAGCGATTGGCCGGCTTGCAATTGGATATAAACCTGTGTCCTTCCGTCCTGTGTCTGCCGCATTGGGCTGAATCCGGTTTTGGCATCCATTGGGTCGATAATAAGAATTGATTGTGCCGGCCGAGTCAGAGTAATCCATCCGGCAAAAGCAGACACAGCTGGATTTTCTGTAAACTGTTCATCCTGATTGGTTACAAAATACCAATATCCTTTATCATCTCTGCGGCGGATATAATATAATCCCTTATGGTCAACCAGAGTTTCGCGCTGAATGCCGGCTTGATTCATTAGAGATGCGACATCTTCACTGACATAAAATGCACCTTGGCCGACTTTGCCTGTCTTCACCAAACCGGACTGCGGCTGCCAAATTATTGAGTCCATTAATGCTTTCAGAGCAGCGCGACGTCTTTCCAAGTCGCCCAATCCCGGTACATCCTGCGGCAGCGCTTTCTCAAACAGAATGATCGCCCCCTGCTGAGCCAGCAAAAACAACTTCTGCAGACTGTCAAGAGGGATATAGGTACAATGCGGCACAACAACAACCCGATAATCGCCGCCGGGAACTTTGATTCTGCCGGTGTCATAATAGACCTGCTGAAGCTGGCGGTCAGAAATATAGTCAAAGGCATATCCTTTGTTCCATAACTCTTTTGCCAATCGGCCGATGGGCTGCTGGGCCAACCATTGCGTACTGTGGACGGTCATATCCAGATTCATACCCTTCGGATTGTGCCAGTAGTCGCTGATTGGCCAATAGACCAGCAAGTCATTATCCGGCCGGCCGGCCTGCAATACCGATTGGCATCGCGTAATATAGGCATTCAGGGCATTCACATCATACCAGATAGAATTGCGGGGATTCATCTGGGTGGATGCATAAAAGACCCAACCGGGCCATTCGGCATCTCTGGGAGAATAACAGGTACCGTGATAAAAAATATGGTTGATTCCGCTGATAAACAGCCCATCAATAAAATTTTTCAAATGGCCCAGCGTCACATGAAAGTGCTCTTTTAGCCATGTTCCTGTCTCGCTGCTGGTTCGCAGACGGCCTGCCGTATGAGCCGCCGATGAAGCGAATTTGGCCACCAGCGGATTGCGGTCCAGTCGGAAAAACTCCGTCTCGGGAATATCAGCAAGAGCATACAAATCAAGAAGGTTTCCCGGAGAACCGTGGGCTTCATTGCGGGTTATAAAGCCGTTTTTATGCGACCATTGGACCCACAGCGAATAATTTTCTACCATCAAATCTGACAGCGTTTGACGGTAATCTCCCTTCAGGCGGCTAGTCCGTTCGGTGTCTTGACTGTATCCCAGAAACTCCGGCAAAAACTCTTCGAGACGGTAACCCCGCCGTTTGTAAAACTCGCTCAGTAAATCCGGCGACCAATTGGAGACATATTCATACGAATCATGATAAGTCGCCCGGGGCTTCAGCCCGCTGTAATCCTTAAATGCCTGATCGAACCAAGCCAGATATTCTTCCATCGCCGGCCGATAAAACGGATTGAGCATATGCCCTTCGCCACCCGGTGCCGCCCGCTTGACCTTTCGGCCGGACGGCTTTTGCCAGAGTTCATACACCTGCCATGTACCGTCGGAAGCTGTCCAGTCGAGGGTGCCATCGGGTTTCAGGCGGCTTGTCAAATCCACCGCCTTTTGTCCGGGACCATAAGCAGCAACATACAACGGCAATGCAGATCTGAGTTTTACCGATGATTGACCTGCTTCAATAGTCTGCACGGCATGCTCAACAACCGCGTTGGCCTGCTGATTTGTAATCGTCGGCCCCCCAAAGCACCAGCCGGTGCCCAGCGTCATATCCACGCCCATTCCAAGCTGACGGGCTTGACGCACTGTATAATCCAGCATCTCCAACCATTGGGGGCTGAGATACTCAATATACTGCTTTTCGTATCCTTTGACGCCGTAGATGGGAATAATATGGACTCCGCCCAGCCCTGCCTTTTGATATGCCTCCAATTGAAACGCAATACTGTCCTTCTCCACCGCGCTGCCCATCCACCACCAATAGGTCCACGGCCGGCATTGGGCCTCCATTGCCGGCCACGGCGAAGCCGTCGGTTGTGCTGCACAGCTGCAGATAAGAAACATCCATCCCATAAGCCCTGTTATTAATAACCGCTTGCTCCCGCTGCATTTTATAACAGCCACGTCTTCAGTCCTTTCCTGTCAGCAGTATTAGAAGCACCTGTAAGCACAATCACAGGTACCTTTTCTCCGAATAAGAATAACCAATTTGCATTAAGGGATCGGCCCTTCAAATATTTCTTCTGTCGCTGTTTTCTGCTTTTGATAGATGCTCGGCTGCGACCCATCATCTGCCAGCTTCGGACCGGCATAAAGAACAGCCACATCGGCTACAGAAGCAGTGGAATCGCCCCCAAATCCAGACAAGATATGTATTTTAATGCGGCTGGCGTCCGTTGTTTTGCCGAAATCTATCGTTTGAGGATGAAATGTTGATTTCAATTGGCCTTGTGCTGCCAGTGTCCAATTCTGTCCGTCACTGCTGATTTCAATCCTGTAATCACGGACATCACCTTCATGTTCCCGGTGGTTCTGGCGGTTCATCCATACAAGCCCCTTCAGCGCAACGGCCTGCGGAAATGTAATTGCCAACTCATACGGATGCCCCTGCCCGCGTCCTCCCGCAAGCCAATAGGTATTGGGATTGCCGTCAAGGATATTGGAAGCCGGATTGCCGGGATTCTGCATGCTGGCGGTAACAGCGGCCTGCAGTTTCTTCATTATTCGGTTATCAAAATGCAGCCCTTCCAACTGCTCTAACGAAATCTCTGCCGACGGATTAAAGTGACTGCCCCCCATATAATCCAGCAGACTCCGGCGAAGCTGGCGTGCGGCCGGCCGCCTATCGAGGTTTGACTCCAAATCCGCCGCACACACCAGCAGCCGGCCTGAACCGACGCGGCATTCAAATACTGCGGCCAGTTTATAATTGCGGTTCCAGTCATCAATCATCTGCACAATCGGCTTGAGCGTCTTGGGCAGAGCATCGATATTCACAGCCCGGCACGCAGGGCTGAAAACATCCTGCCATTGCCAATCGTAATGCTCATCCGTCGGGAAGAATGCCAGCGCCGGATGAGACGGCTGGCAGACCAGCCCTAAAAACCGCTCCCAGCCGGGACCCATCAGACGATTCCAGAAAATCGGCAGCCGGCCGATAGGCGGACTTTGCCACTGAAGCTGGTCCGAAGTCGGCATCAGCAAAACCTTCTGCCCTTTTTGAAGTGCCGCTGCCGCCGCTTCGAAAGAACGTGTAAGAACAACATCCTGCGGCACTGCTGTATCCAATTGCGCCGGATACAGCCAGAACTCCCAGTCATTCTCAATCTCCATGCCCAAAAGCCCCACTACAAGCCGGTATTTGGCCGGCGCTTTGAGACTGCCCAGAGAGATTGAAACCGTCCCCAGCGGAATAGCGTTTTCGACAGTTATGGTTTTTCTTTCAAACTGACCGCCGGCAGCTTCTTTGCCGCCGGAATCAACAATTTTCCAAAACGGCTGGACATCCTGAAGCGGCTGCGCTCCGAAATGCGCAATCTCACAATCAACATTGAGCTGTTCGGCTGTTGTATAAATCTGGCGCTTCATCCGCGCCAGCGGAACTGTCGCATTGCAGAAACGCCGGAACTCCGACGGTGTAATGTATCCTTTGGATTCCCAGAAAACATTCAAAATCCCAACCAGTGCCGTCCCTTGTCCGGGATAATCGTGCAGATCCAGAAGCTGAAATCCGCCCATTCCGGGTGTTCGCAGCAAGGCCTCAATTTCCTCTTTATAGCAGGCGGCCTGCAGCTTCCCGCTGGCAAGCAGAAAATCGCCCGCTTGGTCCAGCATGCCGTGTTCGGCCAGCGAGTCTCGGAATATCTCAAAATTCTTCGGTTTCAGTTTTCCGGTGTATTTGGGGATTTCCGAAAAATCGGGATACACGCACCATTGACCTGTTTCATGGGAAATAACAGGGTACGTCGTTCCTTCCAAAGAACGGGAAAAATCGCTGCCGAACCAGCCGGTTGCACCGCGAAACATATACGAGCCGATGCGCATTGTATCCAGATAGTCAATATCCGGCACAGGGCCGGGACGTTCCGCAAAGAAACGGCCAGTCTGACTGGCATACAGACGCCGGTTGTCGCGGGCCTTCCAGTCCCGGCACCATTTCAGCAAGGGTTCCTGCCAAGGCCCGGCCGGCTCATTGCCGGTTGAAAACAATACAAAAGAAGGATGATTGCCGTAAGCCCGGATGATTCGCTCTGTTTCCCTTTCGAGCCATTCCACAAGGCGGGTATCGCGGGATGAATACTGTCCCCAGTTGGAACATTCCGGCTGCAGATAGATGCCCATTTCATCGGCCGCTGTAAAAGCCGCTTCCGGAGGACACCAGGAATGAAACCGCATATGGTTAAGACCATAATCTTTGCAGATCTTGAATATTTTCCGCCACGATTCCACATCTGTGGGCGGATAGCCGGTCAGCGGAAACTGACACCCTTCATGCGTCCCGCGGAAGAAAACCCGGCGCCCATTTAAATAAAAGCGCCCCCCTTCGGCCTTGATTTGCCGCAATCCGACTGTCAGTTCCCGCTGGTCGTCGGCCTGCTGCCCCGTCAGCTTCAGCGTCAGCCGGTGCAGCGAAGGATGGAACTCATCCCACAGGGCAGCACTGTCCCCCAGCGGATAATCCGCTTCTGCATATCCTGCCTCCGCCGTCCATTGTACGGGAATCGGCTTATCATTGACATACAAGGTACCGCTGCCGGCCTTGCCGGTCATATTGCCTATCCATACTTTCAAATGTACTGTTTTTGTTTCTATGTCTGAAAACGCCCGCACATCATCAATCCAAACGGGCGTCGTAGAGGTTAAAGAAAGAGTGCCGATTAGGCCATTCCAGTTGGTTTGCGTGGAATCGGTGATGCTGTGAGCGTCTTCGCGGATGTCCTGCAGCATTCGGTTGTCAACACAAATCGTCAACCGATGCCGCCCCGGACTTACAAGACCTAATGGGTAAATATGAGGCGCTGAAAGCCCGTCATTGAAGCCGATTTGCTTCTCATCGAGCCAGACCGTCGTAGACCAGTGGGGTCGATGAGAAGCAAATCGGCTTCAATGACGGGCTTTCAGCG
>ERZ795045.693-NODE-693-length-41436-cov-5.729465_pt1 | contig 41436 bp, 34 predicted proteins | sample MGYA00375129_ERZ795045 | MGnify/ENA primary metagenome ERZ795045 (study PRJEB30174, sample SAMN05720166) | activated sludge metagenome | isolation source: anaerobic digester from wastewater treatment plant | place: Japan | collected 2015-05-15 ...
AATGCAGCCTGTGCCTGGCTCAGTTCGCCCGGAACCAGCGAGGGCAGATCCTCGTTCAGGATCCAGTGGTAGGTGTCGAGCTTTCGCTCCCATTCATCCCACTCGTCCTGCAGGCTCTCCGACGGCGGCTCGCTGCCCACGGCGCGGCGCGGTCGCTCACTCGTCTCATCCTCGGACGCCCCCCTGGCCTTCCAAAAATAGAATACCCGTCTCCAGTCCGCCCGGCCCCAGTCGTTCTTCATCTTCGAGCCCAGCCTCTCTCCCTGGCGTTCCGGGATAGCAAACCGCGCCACACATCCGGGGCGGTTACCCGTGATCCCCCCACTGGCCGCCGGCTGGCTCAGCCCCAGCGACCTCCGCCATCCTTTCGCAAGCATCCAGATCCCTGGCAATCCTCTCGAGGCGCTCGATTTTCTGGGAAAGATCGTCCCGCTGCCTGATGGCCTCCTTCAGGAGACCATCGGTCACATCTACCTTCCCTTGCGCATCCGCTATCTTCTGAAGCGCATGGTTGACCCCAGTCTCTAGCTGCTCCCTCAGATTGGCCAGTTCCGCTTGTATCGCGTTGAGATCATCCTTGAGCTTGCCAATCTCCTCGCTCTGGATGGCACCCACCTTGTCATCCATGCGGCCGCTGACGAACCTCTCGAGCGCCCTCTGCCACGCCTCGGGTTCCCGCATCCCGTCACTCTCATCGCTCAGCACCTTCAGTCCCCGAGCTAACTGTCGGAGCACCTCGCACGCCTGCGCGGCATCCAGGATCTGACGCTTCGTGATCGCTTCTCCAAACTTGCTTTCAAGCGCATTGTTGAGCCGGCGAAACTCCTCCCGCAGCGTCCTCTGCCTCTCGTCGACCTCTTCCACCGTTCTCGGACGGACTTCCATGAGATTCCTCCTTCACCTCGCCTCGAGCTCCAGCTTGTCGGGCACCGGCTGGGAAATCCCCCTGGTGCGGTCGATCACCGTGACCAGGAGTCTGGTATCGGCGAGCTCCATCTCAACGTGGATCTCGCGCTCTAGGTAGCTGCCCTTGCTCGTGCCCTCGGGGAACTGGAGGGGGAGCTCCTTCGCGCCCAGCGACAGCTCCTCATGGAACCGCCGGGAGAAGCCCTGGCACACCTCCAGCACCATCTGGCTGGCATAGCGGTTCGGCAGAGTGTAGACCTTCTTCGCCTTGAACCCTGGCGGCGCGTTTTCCGGGATCACCTTGTCGAAGGTGTCGATCCCGGTGCGGATCCCAAACGCGGGCGTCTCGCGCGGGCGGAAGACCACACCCTCGCACCGGCCCGTGAGGATCGCCGCGCACCGCGCCGCGCCGTAGGCGACCGCGTACTCCTCAAACCCATCCTCGCACGGCTCCACGTGGGGGAAGTGATCCACGAGCCGGCGGATCAAAGGCGAGCGGTTGAGCCCACCGGTGATCAGGACGCGGTCTATCTGGTCATTCCGGAGGCCGTTCGGGGCATCGCGGTCGCGCGCGCCCTGCACCGCCATCTGGATCGCCGCGGTGATCTCGGTATCGAAGCTGGCCCATCGCTCCAGATGGTCGCGTGTCAGCCGGCCGAGGCTCTCCTCGGCCCAGGGCACCGAAAACTCGAAGGAGGTCTCGCCGCTCAACTGGTGTCGCGCCTCGCGCAGGACGCGCCGGAGCTGTTGCTGGAGCCAGCGCTCATACTCCACCGGGTCCATCTGATCCCCGGCGGCCTGCTCTTCTGTCGAGGGGAGCGGCGGGATCTGCAGCCGGCCCCTCTCGAACATCTCGAGCAGCCGGGCGTCGATCCTGTCGCCGCCGACCGGCTCTCCCTCCTCTGTAACTGCGTGCGCCTCGCTCAGGAGCTCGATATCGATGTAGGCCCCCTGCTTGCTCAGCCGGACCACGCTCGCGGTGCACCGCGTGGCCCCGGCATCGAAGACGAGAATCCGCTCGCTGCCTTCCTCAATCTGCTCGTCAATCCGATACCCCAGAACAGCCGCCTCCGGCTCGTTGATCAGCCCGGCCACGGGGAGACCCGCCAGCGAGCAGGCGTTGCGGAGCGCCCGGCGCTGCTTCAGCGTGTACGAGTAGGGAACGGAAAGCACGGCGTCAATGACGCGCGCGGCGCACTCCGCCTGGAGATCAAACTTGAGCTTGGAGAGCAGGCGCTGGACAGCCGTCTTCCGCGCGTTCGCCCCGCGCTCCTGGAGGATGCCGTCCTTCAGGTGGTCAAACAGCTCCACCCCATCCCGATAGGCGATCTCCAGGGCGCTGGCGCCGGCAAGCCACCCGCCCTCCTCATGGTCGCGCGCCACCACCGCCGGGCAGGAGCGAAAGCCCATCGTATCGGGCGTTGGCGAGTGGCTGTTCACGTTGCGCCAGGGCGCCATCCGGCAGGAGGCATTCCCCAGGTCCACGCCGATAACGATTGGCGGCCTCTCAGCAATCCGTGCCATGGTGTCATGCCCCTTCCGTGCCGCTGCTCGCGTGCCCGATACTCTCCTCGAGATCGGCAAACAGCTGATCCAGCTCGTCGTCGATGTTGTAGAGCCGCCCTCCCGTGCCAGCGACCACGGTGTCATACTCCTGGCAGAACGGCCCGACCACATCGACTCGAATGTTGTGGGCAGCCAGTTGCGAGACCAGTTGCTCTAGCGAGCCCTTCTCCGGCCGGTGCGGGGGCGCGTCGGTAACGAGCACGATGTGATGCCGGGTGTCTCCCTCGCGGAAGGGAAGCCGGAGCGCCACGGCCAGTGCATCGAGCGCCGATTCCCGCTCGTCTCCCCCGTCGTTCTCGTTCAGGCTTCCAACGCGCGTGATGAAGAGGCGCGGGTCCGGGGTGAAGGAGTAGACCGTCTCGCGCTCGCCGCCGGCGCGGTCGCCAAAGCTGATCGCCGCCAGGCGGAGATCCAGATCACTCTCGGCAAGGGCGTTGACGAAGCGGGTGCAGCAGTGGCGCAGCTTCTCGAGGTGGTCGCCATGCACCATGCTCCCCGTGGTGTCGATGCAGAAGACGAGGTCCAGCTCCGGGGTCACCTGCAGCCGTGCCGATCCCGATGCCTGGACGCTATGCTGCTCGTACTCCACCGTGGCCCGGATGGGGGTGCCCGTCTTCCTCACCCGCGCCGTCACCTCTGGGAGCGCGCGGTCGGTGCGGTACTGGATGGTGAGCTCAACGGGAGTCCCTTTGGGCACAGAGGCCGGACCCAACTTGAGGGTGCCCACGTACTTCGCTCCCGGGGCGCCGTCCTTCTCGCCCTCATAGAGATCGACGGCGACGGTGTCGCCTCGGGGCCACTGCAGCCGAAGCGTGCGCTTCGCCTGCTCGATCTCGGTGCCCCGAGCGAAGAGCGGCCTGAATTGAGTGAGGGAACCCGGCACGCGCAGGTAGACAGTGTCGAGGAGGATATCGACCAGCTCAATTCGCTCGTCGCGCAGGTCATAGGAGGTGGCCACGCGCGCGGCGCCGCGCGAGACGACGAGATCCGGATTGGCATCGGCGAGCACCTTGCGAACCCCGCCATCCCTGCCGTCGAACGCCTTCTCGCCCATGAACTGGCGAACAGCCTCTCGAATCGCGGGCAGGCGCGTCGAGCCACCGACAAGGACGACCATATCGAGCTCGGCGCGAGAGATTCCCGCGTTCTCCAGGGCGAGCGCCATCTGCTCGTTGGCCACACGCAACAGGTCAGCGATGGTCTTCTGCAGATCCTCCTGGGTGATCTCCACGCGCACGGTCTGAGGAGGCCGCCCCGGCGCCACGAGATGGGGGAGCACGGCGACCACGGAGCGCCGGCTTTCATCGGAGAGGCTTTTCTTGGCGGCCTCCGCAACCTCGAGGATCTTCGCGCGGATCTTGAGCGCCCACTCCTCCTCGCTGGCCAGGTCGAAGCCCGCATGCAACACCTTGGGGCGGATCAACTGATCGGCGATCCGCTCGTCAATCTGGGCGCCGCCCAGGCGGTGTACCCCCGCCTTAGAGAGAACGCGATACTGCCTGCCCCTGGCATGGACAACACTGCAGTCGAAGGTGCCGCCGCCGAAGTCGTAGACCATGGCGACATACTCGCGCTCGGGATCCTGGGCCACGCTCTCATAGCCGATAAGCGCGGCCACGGGCTCCGGCAGGAGCATCAGCGTCTCCAGGCCGGCGATCCGCGCCGCTTCCTCGGTGTGCTCGCGGGCCAGCGTGTCAAACTTGGCCGGCACGGTGATCACCGCCTGCTTCACCTCGCCATCGGTGAAGCGTTCGGCCTCCGCCTTCAGATACTTGAGGATCTCGCCCGAGATCTCGGCAGGCGTGTACTCCCGCCCACCCAGCGCGAACCGGTAGTCGGTGCCCATCTGGCGCTTGATGTTGAGCACGACCTCCCGGTGTTTGGGCACGCGCATCACGTAGGCCTGCTCGCCTACGACCGTGCGTCCTCGCTCGCGATCAAACCACACCGCGGAGGGCACAATGGGCCCGCCTTCACCGCCGAAGGAGACGTTGCGTATCCGCCGGGCTACGGAGTCCCAATAGGCGACCTCGCACGTGCTGGTACCCAGATCGATCCCCACGGAAATGGCGTTTGCCATCACACGGTTCCCTTCGTTCCAAGGTGCTCCTCTGCCACCGCCAGGGCGGCGCCTCGCGCCGCGAAAGACTCCGGCCTTGGCGCCAGATGCACCGGAAGATCGCCGCATGTCCGGCGCACGGCGCTCTGAAACTCGTGCCAGCGGGCCGCCTCGCCCGACACCACCACCCGGAGCGGCGTGTCGCAGCGGCTCATCACCGTCTCCAGCGCACCACTCAGCGCGTCAACCGCCGTCGCAAGGGCCAGCCGACACTGCGCGAAGAGCGCCTCGCGCGTGATCGAGAGTACCGCGCCGCGGGCGAGAGCCCGGCCCCTCGGCACCGGCGGGATCGCGCACACGAACCGCTCCCGACTTCCAAGCCAGCACCGCCGCAGCAGGCCCTCCCCTGCCCCGCGGAGACGCGCTCTCTCCTCGCTCTCCAGATCGTTCCAGAGGCTGGCCCCGCCTGGCATGGCTGCCGGCAGGAGCACGTGCCTGGCGACCGCCTCTCCCAGCGCCACCGTGCAGATCGCCGGTTGAAATGAGGAGGTGAGGATGCGCGCGTTCCCATCGGCGAAGTCAACAGCGTAGACGCCAAGCCCACCGGTATCCCAGTCGATGAAGAGGCACACGCCGTGCTCCTGGCGATCGAGGATCCGGTCGTGGAGCGCCGCGAGGAAGAGGGCACGATAGGGCTCGATGCCGGTCCGGTGTACGAGGCGCGGGAGAGCGAACATCCCCTCCTGGAGATCGCCCTCGCCTTCGCGAGACACGATGCCGGCGACCGCCCCCGCGCCGCCCGCGGCCAGCCGGGCAAAGGCCATCTCCCACTCCGCCGCGACCGCGCGGCGTAGCAGGGGCTGATACATCGCTGCCCGTGCCGGCTCTCCCAACGCCAGGGTGAGCCCCGCAACGATAGGTGCCTCCCCAGGATGAAGAGGTCGTGTCACTCCGGCGTTCCCCCAACTCGATCGCGCTGAGTGATTGGCGCGGCCCAAGGGGTCTTCACGTGCGGTAGCTCCATGAAGGCATGAGAACACCTCTTCGTGATTTCAACTTCTATGACGAGTGGCGCTACTCCTTCCGCAACCAGTGATACGCGCGGGCGTCACGGTCAGAGAAGCTTTGACAGCGCGGGGAGGGACGGGTTGGGGGCTTCCATCCATCCTCCGGGCAACCGCGGGGCGGCTGGCGGGCGATGCGCGAGAAGAACGCCTATCCCCAGGTGCTGGCGACCGCCACGCTGGCGCGGGTACGCAGCGACTCCGCGGCCGCGTCCAGAACGGCGACGACTCGGCGCGCCTCTTCCGGCTTCACGGCCAGCTCCCCGCCCTTTAGGAGCACGTCGGCGACGTTCTGGTAGTAAGATTTCCAGCTTGGGCGGAGGCTCTCGATCACCATCTCGGTGGAGAGCCCGCCGCGTTGGGTGAAGACGCGAGCCCGGTCGGCAGGGTCTTCTCTCGCCGCATCGATGTTGCCGGCGATCATGGCGGGCTCCTGTGGGTCACGCCCCGTCTTTACCAGGCCCCCCTCTTCCCCGAGGATGTACCACCGCGGCTTGGGCGCCTTCGCCAGCCGGCTCACCTCGACGCGGAAGAGCACCCCGTTGGCAAACCGCATCTGCAGGAGGCCATGGCTGCCGCTGGTCGCTTCCCATTTGCGCGCCTGCACGTCGCACCACACGCTCTCGACGTCGGCATCGACTAGGAGAAGCGCTTGGTCAATCAGGTGGGCGCCCCAATCGGCCAGGAGCGTGCCGGCCGCCCCGGCATCGGCGCGCCAGCCGCGCGGCGCCCCGTAGCCGGTGATGGAAGACTCGTAGAGGAAAGGCTCGCCGATCCATCCCTCCGCGATCACTTGGCGCACGGTAGCAAAATCAAAGTCCCAGCGGCGATTGTGGAAGACGCTGAGCAGCCTGCCGGTGCGCCGCGCCGCGGCAATCATCGCGTCGCACTCTGCGGCGGTCATCGCCATCACCTTGTCGGTGACGACGTGCTTGCCCGCTTCCAGGGCGCGGATCGTGAGGTCCGCGTGGGTGTCGTGCGGTGTTGCCACGACGACCAGATCAATATCGGGATCGGCCAGGAGGTCATCGACGGCGGCGTAGGTTCGCACGCCATACTCCGCCTGGGCGCGCGCCCGGCGCTCCGGATCGCGCGAGACGACGGCGCTCAGCTGCAGTCCCTGCGCCAGGCCAATCAGGTAAGCGTGAAAGCAGCGACCCGCGAAACCGTAACCGATGATGCCAACACGAATCATGGAACTCCTCCGGGTGGGCGCGAGAGGCGCTATCGCGAGTCCGGTTCGGCGGGGCGAGCAAGGCGTCCTTCACACCCACTCCCTTCTCCTGACGCTGGGTGCATGCCGGCGCGCTGAAGTGGGAAGAATGGGGTGAGAGGCAGTCGCAGCAGGCCTCCGAGACCCCGTCAATAGGGCCGCTTGGAGGCCTCGAAAGCGCCTGTCAGAAGCGATCTGGAGGGCCCGCGGTGCCACCGCCGCGCCGCCCTATTTGGTTGATCTATAAGGAGATTGTGTGTTATACTGAATTCCGAAGGAACAGCACGTCTTACATTGTAGACGGCTGTCGAGTCCGGGGCGTCTGTGTCGAGGAGACGAGGAACCGGACTGCCTGGCGCAGACGCAGCACGGATGGGGTGAAAAACCATTGCAGATCTACATCAACGGGGAATTGGTGCCAGAAGCCGAGGCGAAGGTGTCGGTGTTCGACCACGGTCTCCTGTATGGGGACGGGGCGTTCGAGGGGATTCGCGCCTATGGTGGGCGGATCTTCCGGCTGCACGAGCACGTCGACCGCCTTTTCCGGTCCGCGCAGCACCTGGCGATCCAGGTGCCCGTGACCCGGGATGGCCTCGCGGAGGCGATCCTGCGCACCGCCCGCGCCAACAACCTGACGGATGGCTATATCCGCGTCACGCTGACGCGCGGCGTGGGCCTGGGGCTGGATCCGAAGAACATCACCAACCCGACTCTGGTGATTATCGCCAGCCAGCTGGCCCTCTATCCCCGAGAGATGTATGAAAACGGCCTGGAGTTGGTCACCGTGGCGCTGCGCGTTCCTCCGGCACAGGCGCTGGAGCCGCGCATCAAGTCGCTCGGGAAGTACGTCAACAACATCCTGGCCAAGATGGAGGCAAACCGCGCGGGCGCGGGCGAAGGCCTGATGCTCAGCAGCGATGGCTATGTCGCAGAGGCGACCGGCGACAACATCTTCATCCTGTGCAAGGGGGAGATGTTCACGCCGCCGGCGCATGTGGGCATCCTGGAAGGAATCACGCGCGCGGCCGCGATGGAGCTTGCCCGAAGACTTGAAATCCCGGTATCGGAGCGAATGCTGACGCTTTACGATATCTATAACGCCGACGAGTGTTTCCTAACCGGTACCGCTGCCGAGATTGTTCCCGCGGTGAAGGTGGACGGCCGCTTGATTGGCACCGGCCGCCCGGGCCCGCTGACCAAGCGTTTGATGGCGGAGTTCCGGGCACTCGTAGCGGAGGAAGGTGTACCTATCAGCCGTTGAGTATGCCACTGGATTGGAGGGAAGCAGAGGATGTGGCAGCGATTTACCGATAGGGCGAAACGGGTGGTCTTCTTCGCGCAAGAAGAAGCGGTCCACCTGGGCGAGAACTACGTCAGCCCCGAGCACCTCCTACTGGGATTGGTGCGCGAGGGCGATAGCGTAGCTGCTCGCGTGCTGGACCGCCTAGGAGTGCCGCCCTCCCGCGTGCGCGCCGAGGTCGAACGCCGCATCGTCCGTGGCGAAGGCCGGACGACGCAGGACATGACTCTCGACCCGCGTGCGCGCAAGGTGCTGGATCTGGCCTACGACGAGGCGCGGCAATTGAATAACAACCATATAGGCACGGAGCACCTGCTCCTCGGCTTGATCCGCGAGGGGGACGGCCTCGCTGCGCGCATCCTCTCCAAGCTGGGCGTCGATCTTCTCTCCGCAAGGCGAGAAGTGATCGCCTACCTGGGTGGCGACGTGGCGGCCGCGCCCCAGCGGCAGCGCTCGAAGACGCCGACTCTCGACGAGTTCGGGCGCGATCTGACACAGCTGGCTCGCGAGGATAAGCTCGATCCGGTGGTCGGGCGCCACAAGGAGATCGAGCGCGTGATCCAGATCCTGAGCCGGCGCACGAAGAACAACCCGTGCCTGATCGGCGAGCCGGGCGTCGGCAAGACGGCCGTCGCCGAGGGTCTGGCCCAGCGGATCATCCGTGGCGACATCCCGGAGCCGCTGAAGGACAAGCGCGTCGTCTCGCTAGATCTGGCCGGCCTGGTCGCCGGCACGAAGTATCGTGGCGAGTTCGAGGAGCGCATGAAGCGCGTGATGGAGGAGATCCGGCGCGCTCAGGGCGAGATCATCCTCTTTGTGGATGAGCTGCACACCTTGGTGGGCGCCGGCGCCGCCGAGGGCGCCATCGACGCCTCGAACATTCTCAAGCCAGCGTTGGCGCGCGGCGAGCTGCAGTGCATCGGCGCGACCACGATGGATGAGTACCGCAAGTACATCGAGCGCGATGGCGCGCTGGCCCGCCGCTTCCAGCAGGTGAAGGTCGATGAGCCCTCAATCGAGGAGACCGAGGAGATCCTCAAGGGCCTGCGCCAGCGCTACGAGCAGCACCATCAGGTGCGCATCGGCGATGACGCCGTGGCGGCCGCCGCGCGGCTTTCGAGCCGCTATATCACGGACCGCTTCCTGCCGGATAAGGCAATCGACGTGATCGACGAGGCATCGTCGCGCGTGCGCCTGCGCTCAGCGCTCCCGCCGGCGGAGATCCGCACGGCCAAGCAGGAGCTGGAGGACCTCCAGCGACAGAAGGAAGAGGCCACCAAGAACTACGAGTACGAAGAGGTGGCCCAGATTCGGGAGCGTGTCCAGCGTCTCCAGACGCGCATCGCCGAGCTGGAAGAGGAGTGGCGCCAGCGCCAGGCCGAAGCCAAGCTCCTCGTGGATGAGGAAGAGGTGGCCCAGATCATCGCCTCGTGGACTGGCGTGCCCGTAACACGCCTGGTGGAGGCGGAGACGGCGAAGCTCCTGCGCATGGAGGAGCAGCTCCACAAGCGCATCATCGGCCAGGACGAGCCGGTGAACGCAGTGGCACGCGTGATTCGCCGGGCGCGCTCGGGCCTCAAGGATCCGCGCCGCCCCACGGGCTCGTTCATCTTCCTCGGCCCCACCGGCGTCGGGAAGACGGAGCTGGCGCGCGCGCTCGCGGAGTTCCTCTTCGATGACGAGACCGCGATGGTGCGCATCGACATGTCTGAGTACATGGAGCGCTTCGCCGTGTCGCGACTGGTTGGTGCGCCTCCGGGCTATGTCGGGTATGATGAGGGAGGCCAGCTCACCGAGGCGGTGCGCCGGCGGCCCTACACGGTGGTCTTGCTCGACGAGATCGAGAAAGCCCACCCCGAGGTGTTCAACATCCTCCTCCAGGTGATGGAGGATGGTCGCCTCACCGACAGCCAGGGCCGCGTCGTGGACTTCCGCAACGCCGTGATCATCATGACGTCGAACGTCGGCGCCCAGATGATCCAGGAAGACCGGATGGGCCTGCGCCGCACTCCCGAGAAGCAGGAGCCGGATGAGAAGCAGTACGAGGCGATGAAGAAGCGCGTGATGGAAGAGCTGAAGAAGACCTTCCGGCCGGAGTTCTTGAACCGCGTCGATGAGACGGTCTTCTTCCACGCGCTGACGTCGTACGAGATCCGGCAGATCGTGGATCTGATGCTCTCGCGCGTGGCCGAGCAGCTCCGGCAGCACGGCATCGAGCTGGAGACAAGCGAGAGTGCGCGTGACCTGCTCGCGCGGGAGGGCTTCGACCCGACCTACGGAGCGCGGCCGCTGCGGCGCGCGATCCAGCGCCTGGTCGAGGATCCGCTCTCCGAGGATATTCTCCTCGGCACCTTCCACCGGGGCGATGTGATTCGCCTCGAAGCCGAAGGCGATAAGATCACCTTCCATAAGGTGAGCCTGGACGCGGCAGATGCCGAAAAGGAGGCAGCGCTGCCGATCTAGCGACCGCCTTCTTCAAGGCGCGAGTGATCGCGCTGTAGGTGCGCGGGGGTGCGGCGATATCGAATCCGGTAGAGCCGGGCCCCCGCTTTTTTCATGGATGGAGTCTTTGCGTGCCGAAAGCCTACACGAAGTTCGTGTGCTCCGCCTGTGGCCATGAAGCGCCCAGATGGATGGGCCGATGCCCCGACTGTGGGGAGTGGAACAGCCTGGTGGAGGAGATGGTGCGGCCCGCATCGCCTGGCTCTCGCTCTGCCGCCGCTGGAGGAAGGGGTCTCACCACGGCGCGCTCGCAGCCCATCGGCGCTATCGATCGCGAGGAGCACCCGCGCCGCATGACCGGCATCGGCGAGTTTGACCGCGTGCTTGGGGGAGGCGTCGTGCCCGGCTCCCTCATCCTGGTTGGTGGCGACCCCGGCATCGGCAAGTCAACCCTGTTGCTCCAGGTCGCGAATGTCCTGGCCGAGCGCCACGGGCGCGTCCTCTACGTCTCCGGCGAGGAGTCGACTCAGCAGATCAAGCTGCGTGCCGACCGGCTCTCGGTGGCCGCAGACGAGTTGTTCCTGCTCTCGGAGACCGACATCGACCTCATCGAGGGCCAGGTTGCGGCTTCCCAACCGCAGTTTCTCATCATCGATTCCATCCAGACGGTGTACACGCCGGGCATAGAGAGCGCCCCAGGCACGGTGAGCCAGGTGCGTGAGTGCACCGCCCGGCTGATGCGCCTCGCGAAGGCGACTCACCTGCCGGTCTTCCTGGTAGGGCACGTCACCAAAGAGGGCAACCTGGCAGGCCCGCGCGTCCTGGAGCATATGGTCGATACCGTCCTCTACTTCGAAGGCGACCGGCACCAGGCGTTCAAGGTGCTGCGCGCCGTAAAAAACCGCTTTGGCTCCACCGACGAGCTGGGCATCTTCGAGATGCGCGACAGCGGATTGACCGAGATCGCCAACCCCTCCGAGATCTTCCTCTCGGAGCGACCGATGCAGGTGCCGGGATCCGTCGTCATCGCCGCCCTGGAAGGCACCCGGCCACTCCTGGTGGAGGTGCAGGCGCTCGCATCTCCCGCCTACTTCGGCACGCCGCGCCGCGTTGCCGCCGGCATTGATTACAACCGCATGTGTCTGATCGTCGCCGTGCTCGAAAAGCGCCTCGGGCTGGGTCTGGGAGCTCGCGACGTCTACCTGAGCATCGCCGGCGGAGTCCGCGTCACCGAGCCGGCGGCGGATCTCGGCGTGGCCGTCTCCATCGCGTCGAGTTTCTTCGATGCCCCAGTGGATCCGACCACCGTCTTCATCGGTGAAGTGGGTCTCGCCGGGGAGGTGCGCGCCGTGCAGCAGATCGACCGAAGGCTAAACGAGGCCGCGCGCCTTGGATTCACGCGCGCCATCGTCGCCGAACGTCAGGCGGTGAAGTCCGGCGCCCCCCGAGGCGGGCTCCGTGTGGTGGGCGTGGAAACGGCCCATCAGGCCGTCGACCTGGTACTGGGGAATGGCCAGGAGACCCATGAATAGCCTCGCATCCTGGCTTGCCCGGGGCATCCAGCCGACCGCGCTTTCTAGCCGTCGCAACCCGCCGGCGCATCCTGGGAAGGGGCAGTGCCTGCCTGCTCGCGAAGAAGGACTCGGGAGGATCCGGCGCATACATATAGAGTAAGAGTGCGTCTCGGGCAGAGGATCCCATGCCGTCTATTCTGCCTGCTCGCCATCAGACGCAACCGGGAACGGGTCCACTCGCTGATACCGGGTTTCTTCCCCCCGGATAGCGACGACCCGGCCACTATCCCCCGGACGACCGCCTGAACCGCAAGACCAGATCGCGCGAGGGCGTGTGACTGGGCCAGCGTTCCCTGGGATATGGCGTAGAAAGAGGGGTGACACCGAGTGGTAACGCGCTACCTGAGTTGGGCCTTCCTGATTCTTTTCAGCATCATCGGGGGGATCCTTGGCAAAGCCGCGGGTGATATCTACTTCCGGATCGGAGCGGTCAGGCGGCTGATGGGCACCTCCGAGCTCTACTCCATCACGGCAACGATTGCATTCATAGCCCTGGGCGTCATCATGACCAGCTACCTCTCCCAGGTGATCAACCGCCAGGTGATGCTGTTGAGCAACAACCTCGAGAAGCTTTCCACCGCCGAGAAGCTGGAGGTACTCATCGGCGTCGTGGTGGGCATCACGGTGGCCACGATCATGGTCTATCCCTGGCCGTTGTCGGCAACGATCAAGGTGTGCGTGTGGATGGTCGCGGGCACCGCGTTCGCCTACCTGGGCGCCCGTCTGTTCCTCAGCATGAAGGAGGATATCTTCCTGATCTTGCCTTCAGGGAGCGGGCTGGCCAAGGCACCGGCACAGCAGGACCAGGGTGAAAAGCCGCGAGAGCGGATCAAGATCCTGGATACAAACGTGATCATCGATGGCCGGATCTCGGATGTGTGCCGCACCGGCTTCGTCGAGGGCCCTATCTACGTTCCGGGCTGCGTCCTCGAGGAGCTACACCATATCGCCGACTCCACGGAGCCGCTCAAGCGCGCGCGTGGGCGCCGCGGCCTGGATATCCTCCAGCAGATGCAGAAAGATATGCACCTCCTTGTCCGTACCTACGACCATCTCCCCCTGGAGGGGAATGGCGAGGTGGACTACCAATTGGTGCAGCTGGCCAAGAAGCTGGATGGGGCCATCATCACCAACGACTTCAACCTCAACAAGGTGGCCGAGCTGGAGGGGGTTACTGTCCTCAACGTCAATGAACTCGCGAACGCGCTGAAGCCCGTGGTGCTGCCGGGCGAGGAGATGAGTGTCACCCTGATTCGCGAAGGGAAAGAGATTAACCAGGGTGTCGCTTATCTCGAAGATGGTACCATGGTCGTGGTTGAGGGCGGCCGCCGCCACATCGGCGAGACGCTCGATGTCACTGTCACGAGCGTGCTCCAGACGGTAGCTGGCAAGATGATTTTCGCCGAGGTCAAGTCGGCAAATGGAGGCGAAGAGGGTGGGAGCAACATGCGCAGCGGTAGTGCCGGCGGCGGGCAGAGGCGAAAGAGTCGGCAGTCCGTGCAATAAGCTGCTACTGCCGCTCGCCGGGAAACCGGTTCTTGCGCGCACGCTGGCTGCCCTGGACGCATGTCCTGAAATCGCCGCCATCATCTTGGCCGTGCGCGAACAAGAGCGCGAGGCGATCTGCGCCTTGGTGCGCGCCCACGGGATACGCAAGGTGCGCGAGGTAGTGGCCGGCGGCGCCTCGCGGCAAGAGTCGGTGTACCATGGCGTGCAGGCGGTTCCAGACGAGATCCCCCTCGTCGCCGTCCACGATGGCGCGCGTCCCCTCATCCTGCCCAGTCAGATCACGGCGTGTATCGAGGAAGCCGCGCGCGTTGGGGCTGCCCTGCTTGCCCTCCCGGTCACCGATACCCTGAAGGATGTCGACCCGGAGGGCCAGGTACGCCGCACACTCGACCGAAGCTGCGTGTGGAGGGCTCAAACGCCTCAGGTGTTTCGCCGCGATTGGCTGTTGGATGCCCACCGGCGCGCAGCGGCGGAAGGCTATCAGGCCACGGATTGCTGCGATCTCCTGGAGCGCCTGGGCTATCCCGTGAAGGTTGTGCCGGGTTCACCGGAGAACATCAAAATCACATCACCGCAGGACTTCGCGATCGCGGAAGGGATCTTACGCGAAAGGAGCGGGCAGAAGCCGGGCATGGCAGGCGTACGCGTGGGGTTCGGATACGATGCGCATCGCCTGGCGCCAGGGCGGGCGCTGGTGCTGGGAGGCGTGCGCATCCCGTATGAGCGGGGGCTGGAGGGGCATTCGGACGCCGATGTGCTGCTCCACGCCGTGACTGATGCGCTGCTCGGCGCTATCGCGGCCGGCGATATCGGCCGGCTGTTCCCACCCACCGACCCCGCGTATAAAGACGCCGATAGCCGCCTCTTCCTGCGCCGGGCAGGCGAGTGCGTGCGCGAGCGTGGCATGCGCATCCTCTGCGTCGATGCCACGCTGATGGCCGAGGCCCCAAAGATCGCCCCCTACGTGCCCCAGATGCGAGCCGCTATCGCGGAGACGCTGCAGATTGAGCTCGACCGGGTGAGCGTGAAGGCCACCACCACCGAAGGCATGGGCTTCACCGGCAGAGGCGAGGGCATGGCAGCACAGGCTGTTGCCACAGTGTGTGAGTCGGAGGCTGGCGGATAGAGGAGGAGTGTGCGATGCGAATCACGGTCAAAGGCAAGCGCATGGAAGTGACGGATGGGCTGAAGAGCTACGCTGAGAAGAAGTTGCGTAAGCTCGAAAAGTACTTCCATCACATCCAGGAGGTGCAGATCACGCAGAGTGTGGAGCGCCAGTGGCACGTGGTCGAGGTCCTCGTCCAGGGGGACGGCATCCTCCTGAGGGGTGAAGAGCGCACGTCGGACATGTACGCCTCCATCGACCAGGTTCTTGAGAAGTTGGAGCGCCAGCTCCAGAAGTTCAAGGGGAAGCGGATTCTGCTTCCGCGCGAGCAGACAGCCCAGATGAAGGAGCGCCTGGGAGACGCGGCCGCGGAAGAGCTGGTCGAGGAGGTTCCGGCAGAGCCCGAACCGGGCGAGAGCCCTCTCGACAGCATCCGCGTCGTGCGCACCAAGCGCTTCGCAGTCAAGCCGATGTCTCCAGAAGAAGCAGCGATGCAGATGGAGCTGCTTGGTCACGACTTCTTCGTCTTCGCCAACGCCGAGACCGAGCAGATCAACGTGGTCTACCGGCGCCGAGGCGGCGACTACGGGTTGATCGAACCCGAGGTGTAGCCCCCTCTTGGCTCATCATGACGGCTAAGGCGCGCAAGGGCGTCCTGTCCCGATGAGGATGGTATAAGCGGATGATCGTCACTGTCACCCTGAACCCGGCGGTGGACCGCACGCTGTGGGTGCGCAGTCTGGCGCCCGGCGATACGAACCGCGTGCTGCGTAGTGTGATGGATCCGGGCGGCAAAGGGATCAACATGTCGCTCGTGCTCCGCGAGTGCGGCGTCCAGACCACTGCCCTCGGCTTCATTGCCGGGCATACGGGTCAGTTCATCAAGACCTACCTGGAGAACCGAGGCATCGCGACCTCCTTCGTGGAGGTGAAGGGCGAGACACGGATCAACATCGCGGTGGAGGACGCGGGCGGCGGCCCCCCCACGACGCTCCATGAGCCGGGGCCGGAAGTAGGCATGGAGGACCTGCGCCAGTTGTGGGACCGGATCCGGCCCCTCCTCAAACAGGCCCAGTTCATCGCCTTCGGCGGGAGCCTGCCTCCCGGAGTGCCCAACGACGTCTATGCCACGCTGATCCGCAATTGCCAGGACAATGGCGTGCGCGCCATCCTCGATGCCGACGGCACGCCCCTCATGGCGGGTTTGAATGCGAAGCCGTATCTGGTGAAGCCGAATCGCGCCGAGGCAGAGCGCCTTCTCGGAAGGTCGATCCGCTCTATCGAGGATGCCGCGTCCGGAGCCCTGGAGCTTGTTCAGCGCGGGGTGAGCTTTGCGGTCATCTCGATGGGAGTGAAAGGCGCCGTTGGCGCCACGAGCGAGGAGGTGTGGAGGGTTAGGCCACCGGTCGTGACCTCGAAGAGCACCGTCGGATCCGGCGATTCGATGCTGGCCGGCATCGCCGCCGCCCTGGCGAAGGGCGCCGGCGTTGGCGACGCTCTCCGGCTTGGCGCCGCCGCAGGCGCCGCCACCGCTGCCTCGCCAGATGCCGGCCTCTGCACGCAGGCGGAGATCCAGGCCATCTATCCCCAGGTACATCTGGAACGCCTTCGGTAGTTCCAGCCGCGACCCAGGGGCAGCTGTGGAGTGTCTATGGGGAGGGCGCCGGCGTGGCAACACTCGCCACGATCCGCGCCCTCCCCAAGCGCATCCTGGCCAGAGATTTGGCCCCCGAATATCGGGGTGGATTGGTGTTCGTCCCGGGTATATGCGAACCGGCGGCATCCCGTGATGGGCAAGCGCCGGTGTGTTGACAGGGCCCATTCCGTATGCTAAGATGGGAGCAAGCAGGCGGCTCGGTGGCCCGCCTGTAGGGACATACAGATGGTGACAGAGAACACGATTGAGCAGTATCTACAGGACCTCAACATCCCGTATGAGCGTCTGGATGACCGGTTGTGGCGGACGGGTTTCCGTGGCGATGTCAAAGACATCGACGTGCAGATCCGGCTGGCCGATTCCGTGCTCATCGTGATTTCGCCCTTCATCAACGCGCCACGGAAGAATCGCGCGGGGATCTACAAGCGCCTGCTCGAGCTGAACATGGATATCATGCTCACCAAGTTCGTCATCGATAGCGAAGGTGACGTCTACTTGATGACCGAGGTTCTCGCCGAGACGCTCGGCGTCGAGCAGTTTGAACAGGCCGTGATGAATGTCACATCCCTGCACGATAAGTACTATGGCCAGATTGTCGCCTTGATGTACAGTCCGCTCGAAGAGGATACCGAAGGAGACGATCTGGAGCTGGAGGATTAGTTCGGCCGCGCAGCGCCTCGGTTGGGAGGCCGCGCCCGCGGCGGGCGCACAGGCCCCTGGCCGTCCGAATCCCCGCGGGGCAGCCGCGCCGGCTATCGCGTTGCCGGGGGTCGGCCGTGGGCTCTCTCGGTCCGCATCTGTTTGAGCGGTCTTCCCCCGGGGAGGGATGCCCGTGTCCAGTCTCATTCAAGCGGCACTGACGTGGGTGTTGTTCGCTGCCCCGGGCGCCCCGCCGCCCGCTGCGCCATCGGTTCCCTCCAAACCGGTGGTCTCGACGGAAGTACGGGCGGGTGCAGCAGGGGCCGCGGCTGGCGCGGTTTCTCAGCCGTCTGCCGTGCCGGCGGGAGATCCCTTGGCCGATCCTTTCCTCAAGGCGTTGCGAGCTGAGGCCGAGCGCCTTCAAAAGAGGGCGGTCGAGGAGGAGGCCGCCGCGCCAGATGACGCGGGCCGTTTGCACGCCCGCGCGCAGTTGAATACGGAGCTGCTGCTCCTCTCACTCCGCCTGCAAGAGCAGATCTATTTGCAGCAGAAGGCGCTGCTCTCAGCAGGGCAGGCGGCGAAGACGCCCTCGATAGCCCCAGGCGGTTCAGGAGTAGCACTTGGGGCAGCTCCATCAAAACCGAAATATGTTGGCCCCGTCTTCATCAAGCGGAGCGGGAGCAAAAAGGCGCACCGGCCGGGTTGTGCATTTGGTGAGAAGATCGCCCCAGCCGAGCGCATTTCGTTCGCGAGCTTGGCCCACGCGGTGGCCGCGGGGTGTCAGCCATGCAAGGTGTGCCGGCCGTAAGTCGAGCACGTTGAATTCCGTCTGCCAGGAGGATTGCAATGCCCGAGTTGAGGATTCACCTTCCGGAGAAGTACCTGCCGGAGCAGTGGTATAATGTTCAGGCCGATATGAGCACACCGGTCCCTCCGCCCCTGCATCCGGTGACCAAGGAGCCGCTCGGCCCTGATGCGCTCCTGCCGCTTTTCCCCATGGAGCTGATCCAGCAGGAGGTGTCCCGGGAGCGGTGGATCACGATTCCGGACCCCGTGCGGGAGATCCTCCGCCTGTGGCGGCCAACCCCCCTGGTGCGCGCGCGACGGTTGGAGCAGGCGCTCGATACCCCGGCGCACATCTACTACAAGAACGAAGGCGCCAGCCCCGCCGGCAGCCACAAGGCAAACACCGCCGTCGCTCAGGTGTACTATAACAAGGAGGCGGGCACCAAGCGCATCACCACCGAGACCGGCGCCGGCCAGTGGGGCAGCGCTCTCTCGCTTGCCTGCAACCTGTTTGACATCGAGTGCAAGGTCTACATGGTGAAGGTGAGCTATCACCAGAAGCCTTACCGCCGCTCGCTGATGCAGATGTGGGGCGCCAACGTGGTCGCCAGCCCGAGCGAGGACACGAACGCCGGGCGAGAGATCCTCGCACGCGATCCCGACTCCCCCGGAAGCCTGGGCATGGCGATTAGCGAGGCCGTCGAGGATGCCGTCGGGCGCGAGGATACCAAGTATTCCCTCGGGAGCGTTTTGAACCACGTCCTGCTGCACCAGACCGTGATCGGCCTGGAGGCCAAGAAGCAGTTCGAGATGGTGGACGACTATCCCGACGTCATCATCGGCTGCGCGGGTGGCGGCAGCAACTTCGCCGGGCTCGCTTTCCCCTTCGTGCCGGATAAGCTGAGCGGCAAGAAGATCCGCATCATCGCGGTGGAGCCGACCGCGTGCCCGACGCTCACTCGCGGCATCCGACACTATGACTTCGGTGACGTGGCGCGCATGACGCCGTTGATGATGATGTACACGCTCGGCCACGACTTTGTGCCCACGGCGATCCATGCCGGCGGCCTCCGCTATCACGGCATGGCCCCGCTGGTCAGCGAGTTGTACCACCAGGGGCTGATTGAGGCCAAGGCCTACCCCCAGAACCCCGTCTTCGCAGCAGCCACGCTCTTCGCCAAGACGGAAGGCATTGTACCAGCCCCCGAGTCGTCGCACGCCATTCGCGCCGCGATCGATGAGGCCGAGCGGTGCAAGCGCGAGGGCCGGAAGGAGACGATTGTCTTCAACCTGAGTGGCCACGGTCACTTTGATCTATCGGCCTATGAAGCGTATATGGCCGGCAAGCTCGAAGACTACGACTATCCCGAGGAGAAGGTCCAAGACGCTCTGGCGCGATTGGAGAACCTTTGAGGTCGCCCGGATCGGATAGACGACGGCTTTGGATACGCCGCCTGGGCTGGGCTGCCCTGTTGCTGGTGGCGGCAGGCGTCGGGAGCGTAGCGTACCTCTACACGATGGTGACCTACACGCCCCCGCCGCCACCGCCACCCCAGGTTTCCCCGCAGCAGGCGGAGCGGTCGGTGCGCCAGCTACAGGAGCAGGTGGTGGCGATCCGGCGGCACGCGCAGACGCGCCCTCCGGCGCCCTATCGCTTGCAGATTCGCAGCGACGACATCAATGCGTATCTGAGCGCGCAGGCGCCGCCCGCCCACGGGTTGCCGGCCGGCATCGAAAGCGTCCGCGACGTGCGCGTCGCGTTTGAGGGCGGCCGCATCGTCGTGACGGGCACGGTGACCGCCTGGGGCCGGCAGGTGCACACCACCGTGTCAGGCCGTGTCGTTCCGGATGGGTCGGGGAGCCTTGCCTTTCTTCCGGATGAAATGATGATCGGGAAGATGCCCATGCCCGCGCAGATGCGCAGCGAGGCCGCCCGGCGCATCCAGCAAGAGCTGCAGAAGATCCTCGCAGAGACGGGCGTTTCCGTCCACTCCATCGAGGCAACGAGCGGCAGCATGGTGATCGAGGGCATGACCACTGGTCAGCGCTCTCGCTGATATGATCGGTGGCGTGGCGCTGGAGAGGCATCCCGCGCCGCGCCCCTCTCTTGACCACGGGCGATCCGAGGGAACATAGAGGAGAAGAGGATGGATTTCGATCCGGATGCCCCGGAGCTGGATCTCTTGCAAGGCGTGATCGATCCAGACTCGGTGCAGATTGAGGTGGCCCCCGACGACGAAGCGGATGCCGCCACCGGCGCAGCGGTTCGCGTCCTGCGCCAGATCGAGGAGGCCTACGCTACCGGGAATCCACAGTTGCGTATTCCCTGCCCCTTCTGCGGACGCCCGCTACGCTACCAGAAGAATGAGCACGGCTGCCTGGCCGAATGCCCGGGCAACGATTTCGTCTGCATGGGTTGAAGCGGCACCAGTAGCCGGCCAAATCGAACTGCCACACCGGTTTCGGCACAAGGAATCGCAACCCACCGAACGGATACTCCCCCGGCTCCTGACGGTCTCTCCCACCGGGAAGTCCCGGAACGGAACGCCCCTTCGCCCAAGAGATGGCTTTGGCCATCACTCTGTCGGAATGGTCTCCACGCGCTCGCTGTCATAGTAGCGGCGCACAACATCCTCGACCGTGTCCACGATGCCGCAGACGGCGCCATACAGCTCTCGCGTGCGCTCCGCGAGCGCGGAGAGTGCCTCCCCCTCATCCCCGCCGGTCGCCTCGATGGTGACCCGAACGCACCCGCGGGCATCACGCGCCTCGAGAAAAGCGCGCTTGCCATCCGCGTCATCCACAAACCTCAGCTGACAACGCAGTTCCACGTGGAGAAGATTCGCCGCGTGGCGCGCGACACCTCCCGCAGCGTAAAGAGGATTGCACCGTGAAGGCCCCTACTCCATTGGCTGCATCCTTGCATGCCACGAATGCGAACGGTGATTGCGGGTCGCCAGTGGGAGGTGGCGATGAGAGCATCACGGCTCTGCGTGCTGGTCGTGGTCGCGCTGGCATGGGGCGCCCTGGGAGGCGCCAGCGGCGCGCCCCAATCCAAGGACGAGCAGCCAGAGCCTCTGCGAATTGTCGAGGCCGAGGGATTCGCCCCAATCGTTGATGGGAATATCAGTAACGCGCGGCAGGCCGCCATCGACCGCGCCCTGCGCGAGGCCGTGCTGCGCACCGTGGGGGTGTACGTCACCGGCAGCGTCCGGGTTCACAACCACATCGTCCAGGAGGATCGCGTCTCCACTCGAGCCGCGGGCCTTGCCATTCTGGAGGAGGTCCTGGAGGAGGGGCGCGCGGATCACGTCTATCGGGTGCGCGCTAGGGTCGCCGTGCGCCTGCGCCCATTGCTGAGGGAGCTCTCGTCATCCCCTGCCGTGCGGCGCTGGCGAGTGGGAATCGTGCTGGCATCCAGCACCTACTATGGCTATGTGCCCACTGCGGCATCGGATGCGGCGGCTCTCCTCTCCCGACACCTGGAAAGCCTCGGGATCGATGCGGATGACCAGGGAGCGGAGGTCTCCGGGGAAGAGGCGCGGCAGTTGCAGTCTGCCACCCCCGCGGAGGTCTCCGATTGGGGGCGGCGGCACGGCTTCGATGTCGTGATCACGGGGCAGGTCTCCGCCCGAGTGGCACCCGGGCTTTCGATATCCCGCGAGCGGCTGGGAATCGACTATGCCCGGTGTTGGGTGCGAGCGGCATTGCGCGCCATTCGCTGCGATACGGGGGAAGTGGTGATGGCGGATACGGTGGCGGGCGAGGGTGACGGCGTGCCCACGCAGAAGGCGGTTCATGCCGGAATGACGCACACCCTGCGCCGCGCTGGCCGCAAGCTATCCGAGTCGCTGCTGCGCCTGCCGGGAGCTGCCTCACGCGCCATGTGCCTCACCCTCTCCGGGTTCGAAGGCGTGACCGATGCGACTGCCTTCATCGAGGCGCTCTCCTCCGTGCCCGCCATCCGCCGGGTGGAAGGCCAGACCTACACCGAGGGCGTGCTCACCCTTCAGGTGAGGGTCGCGGAGGAGGCCGCTGCCAGCCTGGGCGCGCACCTCGAGAGCTCGGCAGCACTGCAGGCCTTTGGATTGCGCGTGATCCGCGCCACGCCGGAGCGCGTCTCCGGCTCTGTCTACGCGGCGGAAACGACCGGGTGAGCGACACCGGCACGTCTCTCCGCCGTGGAGGCGCGCCATGTCAGCACTCCTGCAGGGGCTGCCCAGAAAGGGCGGCCCCTGCGAGAGCATCCGGCTACAAAGCTCACGAGCGTCAGATCCCCAGGAAGCACACCGGCACGCTTCAAGGCTTCGCAGGCGCCGCCGGTGCGTTGGCCGGTTTGCCTTCCGGACCGCTCCCGGGCATGTTGCCCATCATCTGCGACATGGGCGGCCCAGGGATCTCCTCCGCAGGCTTGGGCGTGCTGCCATGCCAGTAGAAGAAGCCGATGGCGAGCACGATCACCGCGATGATTACCACCGCGAGACCCGTGTTGACGCCGCCGTTTTTCTCACTCATGGTGGTCTCTCCTCCATATTTCGATGCTCGCAAATCCCGCGGACTCGGCTCCAACCAGGCGCGCGCACCGTATCCGAGCGGGGCATCCATCCAGTGAAGGCGTAGAGGTCGCTGGAGTCAGCCGCGCTCTGGATAGCGGAAGCCATCGAGAGAGTTCCCCTCTTCATGACATCCGCGAGATCGGCCTGCCCTCTTGCATGGGGGCCTCATCGGCGAGAGTGGTACGCTGTTCGTTGACACCGCGCGCCTCTCCTTCCGGCTCCGCGCGCCAGGCAGCCGGCGATTCTCTCCCCAGGAGGCGCAACCTCTGGGCCTGAGCAGGTATCTTTCTCTATGGAGCCTCGCGCCGGGCGCCCGCACCGCCGCACCTGAGAGGTCACGCGGTGGCTGTCGGAACAAAGGGGCGGTAGCCCAAGCCCGTGCGGTTGCCCACCCGGGAGGAGAGGAGCGACTATGTCGATCTGGAGAGTACTCGCCATCGCCGCCATCGCGGTCTTGTCCGCGGGCGCGCCTACCCGCGCTCAGGGCTTCACAGGGCCGCAGCTGAAGGTTGAGAGCGTGGCCTCCGTGGATCGCATCCGCCCAGGGGATTCCTTCCAGATCGCCATCATCCTGAGCCTCCCGCCCGGGCTGCACGTGAACGCGCACCTGCCGAGCGATCCGGATCTCATCCCCACGGTGGTGGAGATCACGCCGCCCCCGGGAATCGAAGTGGGCGCGGTGGAGTATCCCGCGGCCAGGGAGCGGGCTCTCTCCTTCACACCCAAGCCGATTGCGGTTTACGAGGGCGAAGTGGTGATGCTGGCGCCGGCAACAGCATCCGCGAACCTCGCGCGAGCTCCATTGGTGCTGGAGGGCACCCTCACCGCGCAGGCATGCAACGATGAGTCGTGCTTTCCCCCATCCACAGTGCCCTTCTCGCTCAAGCTGGCGGTGGATGTCGCCGGCGCAGCGGTGAAGCCAGTGCGCCCGGAGCTGTTTGCCGCGGGAGCGACGATGGGGCCGGGAGAAGAAGGCACGCCCCAGTCTGGAGCCATAGCGGCAGCCGGCAGTCGGGCGCACTATTCCCGGCTGACGAAGTTCGTCCCCCCCGATGAATTCGTGCATTGGCTGGAAGAGGGCGCTCCTGCCGAGGAGAAGAGCCGCTTGAGCGACCTGATTCTGGGGGGCCATTGGCTTCTTGCATTGCCGCTCATCTATCTTGCGGGGCTGGCTTTGAACCTGACGCCCTGCGTCTACCCCCTGATCCCGATCACCATCGGCTTTTTTGGCGGGCAGAGCGGCGGAAGCCGCCGGCATCTGCTGAGCCTGGCCTCGCTCTACGTGCTGGGAATGGCGCTGATGTACTCCACGCTGGGCGTCGTTGCGGCCATGAACCGGCAACTCTTTGGAAACCAGCTTCAGAACCCGTATGTGCTGCTGGGCTTCGCCGCGGTGATGATCGCGCTGGGGCTTTCCATGTTTGGTGTGTGGGAGTTCCGCGTGCCGGCAGGGCTGGCTGGCCGGGTTTCCGGCCGCGCGGGCTTCGCAGGCGCGCTGATCATGGGACTTCTCGTCGGCTTTGTTGCGGCGCCCTGTATCGGTCCGGTCGTCGTGGCGCTCCTGGCGGTCGTTAGCCAGCTCGGCCATCCAGGGATGGGCTTTGGCATCTTCTTCGCGCTCGCTCTGGGGCTGGGAACGCCCTATCTCCTCCTTGGCGTCTTCTCGGGGCTCATCCAGCGCCTGCCCCGCTCCGGCGAGTGGATGAACGCAGTGAAGCACATCTTCGGACTGATCCTGTTCGGGATGGCAGTCTACTACCTCGCTCCGCTGCTCGACCGGCCGATCTCGGGCACCCTCATGGGGCTCTACACCCTGGGCACCGGCGTCTACCTTCTCTTCTTCGATTCCGCCGGGCGAAGCCTGCGGGGCTTTTTCGCCGCCAAGCGCGGCCTGGGAGCACTCGTAGCCGTGGCCGGCGTATCGCTGCTCATCCCACGCGCGCAGCCAGCCGGGATTCCCTTCGAGGCGTATAGCGAGGAGCGCCTGCAGGAGGCGCTGGCCGAGGGCCGCGGTGTGCTCATCGACTTCCGTGCGGAGTGGTGCACGGCATGCCGCGAGCTGGAGACGAAGACGTTTCGCGACCCGAAGGTGGTCGCCGCGACGCGCGATCTGCTCCCTTTGAAGGTGGATATGACGCGCTGGAACGCGGCCCAGACCCAGCGACTGAAGGAAGAGTATGGGATCGTCGGGCTGCCAACGGTGGTACTCGTGCCACCGGCCTCTGGCCAGGGCGAGTGAGATGGCAGGGGGCTAGGGAGGAAGAGCGCGGTCTCCCTCCCCGGCCCCGCGCGCGAATGCGGCGCTCAGCTCTCGGCCTGCTTCCCCTTTTCGATCAGCTCGCGGACGCGCTGGCCGCCCTTCTGGCCCAGTTCCTCGTATCCCTCGTGGCCCAGTTGCTGCTTGCGCACATTCCCGCCCATCTTGCCCAGCTCCGAATAGCCTTCGGGGCCAAGCTGCCGCTTGCGCACGTTCCCGCCCTTGCGCCCCAGCTCCTCATAGCCCCCGTGGCCCAACTCCTCCTTACGGCGCTGCCCCCCAATCGGGCCGCCCTTGCGCCCAATTCTCTCATAAAACTCCCGGCCGTGGCGCTCGGCGGTTGTCTCGCCACCCTTGCGTCCCGCCTCGCGGACGCTGATCTCCTTCTTTCCCTCTTTCCTGGCCACCTCGCGACCTCCTCACCTTGCCCCGCCTCCTGCCTGCGCAGCACACCATCGCCCCAAGCCAGACAAGCCGATCCCTGAGCTCACTTGTGACCTGCTTACCCGGATGCTCCGGCTGCCAAACCTGCCCGGCGCGCCTGCAGCGCCAGCCCCTCGCTGGCACCACGCCGCCCGCCTCCTCACGCGCCATCCGCATCGCTACTCGCCGAGATGGAGGAGCCAGAACACCCTCGGCATGCTTCTTTACATCCTAACGGATGTGTGCTATACTGTCAGTTGGGTTAGAAGGCCATATCGTATTGTCTCCTGCCGTTCACGCGTTCTACAACGAGCGAGTCGGGAAGCAATCCAAGCCGTGGGAGGATACCTCTCGATGTCCCTGGGTTTTGTCAGCGAGTTTATTCGACGCCTCCGCCCGCGTGGCGATGGTCTTGGTGCTGCCTCCGCCGCAACAGCTTCTCCCACGAGCGAGACTGGGGTTATGGATGAACGGCTGATCTCGCTGCGCTGCGCCGAGGCTCGCGAGGAGGAGCGCCGGCGAATAGCAGTGGATCTCCACGACGGGCCAATCCAGCAACTGGCAAACCTCATCCTCCGTCTGGATATGGCGCAAAAGGTGATCCCGGCCGATGCCATGGAGGCGCGAACGGAGATGGCCTCGCTGCACCAACTCGCCAAGAGCACGCTGCACGATATGCGCCGCTTCATGTTCGAGCTGCGCCCCTCCTCCCTGGAAGAGTTCTCGCTGCTTCCTGTCCTCCGCCAGTACGTGCAGAATTACCGCGCCCAGTACCACATCCCCGTCGGGCTCCACCTCTCAGACAGCGATTGGTCTCTTGGGCGCGATATTGAGGTCAACCTCTTCCGAATCATCCAGGAAGCGCTCACCAATGTGCGCAAGCATGCCAATGCCTCGCAGGTGGATGTGACGCTTTCCCGCCAGGGCCCGGTGGTCAAGGCAACGATCCGGGATAATGGCCAGGGATTTGATGTGATTACCACGCGGACCCGCGCCCAACACGAGAAGCGCCTGGGCCTCGCCAGCATGGAGGATCGTGCGCGTGCTCTGAATGGCACGCTGCAGATCGAGAGCCGTGATGGTCACACGGAAGTGTGCATCACCGTTCCACTTGTCGCCCAGAAGACCACGGCTGACCATGGATAGAGTTCGCGTTCTGATCGCCGATGATCACCCTCTGATCCTGGAGGGTCTGTGGAGCCTCCTGGAACGCCAGGAGGGGATCGAAGTTGTTGGCAAGGCCTCGGATGGGCCAACCGCCGTGAAGCAGGCACTCGAACTGGAACCGGACGTTATCCTCATGGATATCCGAATGCCAGGCGAGGATGGCGTCGAGGCGACGCGCCGAATCCGGCATGCCAGCCCGCATATCCGCGTGATCATCCTCACCGTGTACGAGGATGACGCATCGATCTTCAGCGCGATCAAGGCGGGCGCATGTGGCTATATCCTTAAGGATGTAGATACCGACCAGCTCATCGACTCGATCCGGCGCGCTGCCCGGGGCGAATCACTCATCCATCCGGCCATCGCCGCCCGGGTGCTGGATGAATTCACGCGCCTGACCCGGGAGCAAGAGCGCATGGTGCCGGATCTCTTCCAGCAACTCACGAAGCGGGAGGTCGAAATCCTTCACCTGCTGGCCGAGGGCCTCAGCAACAAGGAGATCGCCTTCCGGCTCTCGATTAGCGAGAAGACGGTCAAGAACCACCTCAGCAGCATCTTCAGCAAGCTCCAAGTCAATGATCGCATGCAGGCGCTTATCTATGCCTTCGAGCACAACCTGATTCCCTCCAACAGCTGAGTCCCTCGCGCGCCCAAGTCACCTGATGGGGGTATCCCATGATACCAGCCGGTTGTTGGTGCGTAGGACTTTTAGCCTACCACCGTTAGGACCATCGTGATATGGCAGAGACGCGGGGTCTCAGGCATAATAGTAGTGGTGAATTCTCAGGGATCGGCCATCTATGCAGGCCGATCCTTTGGATCCGGGCGGCGGATGACTCCGCGCGCGGTTAGGGAGAGATGCTGAACGACTTGTCATCGCAGGTGTTCCTCAATGCCCTTCTGGTTCTCGGGTTGGCCGCGGCGGTCATCATCGATTTGCGCTCACGCCGCATCCCGAACCTCGTGACGGCGCCGATCGCCCTCCTGGGCGTCGTGGCGAACGTATGGGGCTCCGGATGGTCTGGCCTGAGCAACAGCCTCGGCGGGCTGCTGCTGGGCATGGTCCTTTTGATGCCGGTCTGGCTGAACGGGGGCACGGGCGCAGGCGATGTGAAGCTAATGGGGATGGTCGGGGCGCTGCAAGGCCCTCAGTTCGCACTCTGGACGGCGCTCTTTGGCGCCGTCGCAGGGGGAATATTCGCCCTGGCCGCATTGGCCTGGAGAGGCGGCACCGCCCAGGTACTGCGGAACGTGGGTGCGTCGATCTACCGCATGGCCGCAGCGGGCTCGCTCGGCCGGGTGGAACCGACGTCCCAAAGCTTTCGCATGAGCTACGCGCTCGCCATCGCACTGGGAGCCGCCGCCGCGTACTGGTACCTGAGATAGCACACCGCGCCCCTGGCGCACGACGCGTTGTGGCCCACGTCTCCAGCCCACCCCTGGCAGATCGTTCCCGGGAAGAGCCTGCGCGCCGGAGAGATACAGCATGCGTAGAAACAAATACCTGATGACGGGAGTCCTCCTCCTGATCCTCTCCCTAATCCTGGTGCGCGCCTACCTGCACCGCGAGCGGCACGCGCGCGCCCGGGAAGAGAGCGCCGTTCTGCGTGACGTGGTGGTCGCCCGGCAGACCATCCCCAAGTGGGCGATGATCACGCCAGAGATGATCGAGCTGCAGAAGGTGGACCCCACCCGTGAGATGGTGCCCCAGGACGCTCTGACATCCCTCGACGCCGCTCAAGGAAAGTTCACCCGGGCAGAGATCAGTGCGGGCCGCCCTGTCACCACGGGGGGACTACTCTCAGGAGACGAGCTGGGTCTCTCAGCCCACCTGCCCCCCGGCAAACGCGCCATGACGATCCAGGTCTCCGATACGACCGCCGTGGCTGGCTTCCTCCGTCCGGGAGATCGGGTGGATGTTCTCGGCACTTTCACGGGAGAGACGCCGGTTACCGACACGCTGCTTCAGGGGGTGCAGGTGATCGCGGTGGGCAAGGCGCTGGATCAAAAATCGCTTAACGCGGTGGAGCCCAACAACCTGGTCACCCTCGCGGTCACGCCGAGCGAAGCCCGGGCGCTCACCTTCGCGCAAACGAAGGCGACCATCCAGTTGGTGCTCCGCCCTCTCACGGAGTCGGAGATGGCCCTCGAGCCATCACCGCCTCCCATCCCCCAAGAGTCCGTCCGGATCGTCGCGCGCCCAAGCCAGCCACGCGCACGGCAATCAACGCGTGCTCGTGCCCGAACGACGCGCTCCGGCGTGCGCCGGTCTCAGCCGCCGAGTTCCACCCCGGCACTGAGCCTGGCGCCCCCTGTGCTGCCTCCGGCCAAGCCGGAGTTGATCACTCCTATACCGCCGCCGGTCCCCTCTCGCCCCACGATGGCGAGAAGTATCAGTGATGGGCCAGCACTCCCGGCGGCCACTCCACCGCATACGGTGGAGGTCATTCGGGGCACACAGCGCGAGACTGTGACGCTCCGGGTAACGGAAAGCAAGGGCATTCCTCATGAACCCGAACAGGACCAACGCTGATACTCTTCATGGTTCTCGGTCCATGTGCCCTGGGGCTTCTGGCCTTCCGCACCGCCTGGCTGCGGCAGCCCTGGGGTTACTGGTCGTCTTGACGCCTACCGGCGGTGTGGCAAGCGCACCCGCGCGCGCATCAAAAGCGCGCGTTACCATACAGCGCACGCACCGGGTGGCGAAGGGCGAAACGGCAGTGCGCATCGCCAAGCGTTACGGCATCTCGCTTCAGGATCTCCTGCAAGCCAACAAGATCACCGATCCCGATAGAGTCCTGGCGGGCTCTCTCCTGGTGATCCCGAAGGCCGGTTACGCCGCGCGCGTCGCCAAGGCGAAGCCCGCGTCTCCCAAGGCTGCGCCCGCCGATGCCAAAGCGGCAACTGCCCAGGCCGCTCCCGCCAAGCCCGCTCCGGCCAAAACCGAGGCCGCGGTGAAGCCCCCGAAGCCGGCCGCGCCTGCGACGACGCGCGCGACCGACGTTGCGGCGATGCCCTCGAAGCCGGCCGCGCCCACTACGGCGCGCATGGCGGAAGCATCGCCCATTCCCGTAGAGCCCGCGGTGCGCAAGGAGGTGCCCATAGCAACTGTCGCCAAAGCGACCACGGCGCCCCGCACGGATGTGACTCGCCGAAAAGGAGAGACCATCGTCATCACGCCGTCGCGCTCGCGGCTGCTTGCGGTCCAGGGTGCAAAGCGGGTGCAGATCGACGATGCCGCCGGGGCAATCGCGGAGGTGCAGCCTCTCTCTACGCGTGAGCTGCTCATTCTGGCCAACACGCCGGGCACCACCATGCTGCGTGTCTGGGACGAGCGCGGCATCATCGAGCATGAGATCCAGGTGATCGCTCCATCGGCGGATCTGGACGCTCAGATCACGCGCACCATCGGCTCGCCCACTATCACGGCGCGCATGGTCAACGACACGGTGCTTCTCGAAGGGCGTGTCACGAGCGCCGCAGAAGCGACTCGCGCAGAGCAGATCGCGGGGGCTTTTTCGTCCAAGGTGCTCAACCTGCTGCAAGCGCCCGCGACGCCGGCCCCCAAGCCCGCGCCAACCCCCGATGTCGCTGCCCAGGTACGCGCCGCGCTGGGTGACCCCCGGCTCACCGTCGAGGGAGTGCCCGGACGCTCGGATGTCATCATCTTGCGCGGCACCGTCGGGCGGATCGAGGACGTGGAGCGCGCGCAGAAGACCGCCAGCGCCTTCGCGCAGACAGTAGTGAACCAGATCCAGGTCACCCGCCCCGACCAGGTGCGCGTTCAGGTGCGCATGGTGGACGTGGACCGGCGCGTTTTGCGCGAGCTGGGCATCCGCTGGCCGGATCAGGCGACGTATGGCCAGGCAACGCCCGAAGGCGAGTTTCGAATGCTGACGAGCCTCACCGCGAGCATACACGCTCTCCTGGAGGAGAACCGTGCCAACACACTCGCTACGCCGAGCCTCCTCGTGGCCAGCGGTGAAAAGGGTGAGATCGTCATCGGTGGTCGATTGCCGATTCCCGCGCTCATTACCGGCTACACCGGGGCAAACGGCGGTCTGGTCGCCCCAGCCACGGGCAACAGCACCGTTGGCAACGGCCTGCTCGGCCAGAGTGTCGAGTTCGTCGACTTCGGGGTGAAGCTGCAGCTGGCACCGGTAGTGTTGGCCGGCAACGAGATCGCGCTCAAACTGGGCACCGAGGTCAGCGCCATCGATCGTTCGACCGCCGTCACGATCAACGGGAGCGTTGTTCCCGGGTTCAGCACGAAGCGCACGGAGACAGCGTTCCGAATCCGCGACGGGGAAACGCTCGTGATCGGTGGCCTGATCTCGAAGGAAGAGGCCAAGGCGGTGCATAAGTTCCCGATCCTCGCGGACATTCCGGTGCTGGGCAAGTTCTTCCAGTCGGTGCGCAAGGATAGCGCCGAGCGCGAGCTGATCATTTTCGTCACGCCGCAACTGGTCACGGATGGCTCGGTTGCCTCTGCCAAGACGGGCGACCTCCATCCGGCGCCTGGAGTGACGACCGCACACTGACAACACCTCGTGGGTTCGCACCCCAGGGTGTTGAGAGAGATTGAGCTTGGCGACGTGGAGGCAGGAGGCGAGCGGTGAGTATCCAGCTGCCCGCCTCCTGCCTGGCTGTTGACGTCGGCAATCGGGCGTCCGGCTCCTGCCCTTTCGCGGAGCCGCTGCCCACGCGCTGGGAGAGAGCATGGGTCACTCTCCCAGGCGCGCATCTTCGCAGCGACCGCAAGAGGGCGCTGCCGTGACCCAATCCAGGACTGCCTTGGCGCGTTCAAGGAGTTGATGTATAATGAGGTTGGTGGCCACAGGTCACCAGACCGAACTTTTGAGGGCCGCCGGCCTATACCGCAGCATCGACAGTGTTTCGTCCAATCGCGTGCGGCCGGCAGGAGGGTGACTTCAATGCGGGCAACCTATCTTGGAAGGGCGGCCACGCTGTGGATCAGCGTGGTGCTGCTTCTCGGCACCGGCGTTTCGGATGCCGGTTCCCGAGGCGCATCGCGATGCAGCGTGTCGCCGTGCCCGCCCAGTCACTCCTCCACCGCGCTCCCCTCCCCTGCCCTCCATCAGGCGCCGGGGATCGCCGGCCAACACTCCCTCGGTGCTGTCATGCTCGCCGATGGAAGCGCGCGGATGTGCCGGCGTGGGGCGGCGACGATCACCGTTCCGGCACCCACGCACCGTCTGGCGTTCTCGAGCACGGTCGCAGGCACCCGTATTCCACCCACGCCGGTGCCACCCCGTCTGAGCGCGCCCCGATCGGTGTTGGAAGGCAGCATGCGCGTCCCATCCGTGCCGGTCTTCGCATCGCGACTCGTCCGTGCTCCGCGCCTGAAAGCAACGCCAAGCGGCTGGCGCCTCACGGTTCCGACGGGGGCCGGGGCACACAGGCCCCCCGATGCCGTGGCACCGGTATCGCAGACCACGCCGGCCCTTAAAGATGCGGCCGGGGCGCGAGTATCCAACCCGGTCGTGCGCATCGCCGCGCCCCGTGAGCAGATGGTGGCCCAGGGAGCGAGGGACGCCATCACCCTGCTCGCGGGGGCTCGCGCCGTTTCAGACGCGACCCCTCTCGCCCCAGAGCCCGCTCACCCTGGTGCCGAGCCATCTGATGGGGTGGTACGTCTTCGCATGGTGGAGGGCAAATCGCGCATCTTGCCAACGCAGGGTGTGCGCACCATCCAGATTGACGACCCGTCGGGCGCCGTCGCTGAAGTACAGCCGGTGAGTGATACCGAGATCCTGCTCCTGGCGAAGGGTCCGGGGGTAACAATGGTTCGCGTCTGGGATCGACGCGGCCGCACCGAGTATGAGCTCACAGTGGAGCCGGGTCCGGCGCGCCGGCAGCAGATGATCCAGGAAGCCATCAATGATAGCAAGATCACCGTGCGCGTCGTGGAGAACACCTGCATCCTAGAAGGCGAGGTAGGCAGCGTAGAGCAGATGATGCGCGCCCAAAGGATCGCGGAGGCGTTCTCGGTCCAGGTGGTCAATCTGCTGCAGCTACCCGCGCCACCGCCGGCGCAGCCCCCGGCCCCCGGCGGGCCAAGCCTTTTGGAGCAACTCCAGGCGGTCCTTCCGGCTGGCGAGGTAACGGCGGAGCTCCTCCCCGGCCAGCCAACCACGGTGGTGCTCCGTGGGCAGGCCCCTCGCGTTGAGGATATCGATGGCCTGGTCGCGATCGCAGAGAAGGTGGTGGCTCCCGTCAACGGCACGGTGATCAACCTGGTCCAGCTGGCCCAGCCGCGGCAGGTGCGAGTTCAAGCGCGCATGCTGAATGTGGACTCGCGGCGGCTCCGCGAGTTGGGCGTGCGCTGGATGGATACCTCCACCACCGGGCCAACGCTCTTTGGGCAGACGACGCCGACGGGCGGGTTCCAGCTGCTGACCAGCATCCAGGCCAATATCAAAACTCTGCTCGAGGATGCACACGCCGAACTCCTCTCGGCACCCAGCACGGTGGTCAATAGTGGCGGAACCGGCTACATTCACATTGGCGGCGAGGTTCCGATCCCACAACTGAGCGGAGCGACGGGAGGCACCGACTCGGTACTTACCACGACGGTGACCTACCGCAACTTCGGCGTCCTGCTCGGCATCGAGCCGGTGGCCGAACCGGGCGATGAGATCACGCTGCGGCTTCTGGTGGAGGTAAGCAGCATCGATCGCAACAACGCGGTCACCGTCAACGGCAGCGAGATCCCCGGCTTCTCAACCAAGCGCGCGCTGAACGAGCTTCGCCTAAAGGCAGGCGAAACTCTGGTGGTGGGCGGCCTGATCTCGCACGAAGAGGCATCCACCGTGCACAGGTTCCCGATCCTGGCCGACATCCCGATCTTCGGCAGCTTCTTCCGGTCGATCCGCAAGGAGAAGTTCGCGCGCGAGTTGGTGCTTTTCCTGACGCCGGAACTCCTGCCCGGCCCGGAGCCGCCTGCTGGTCTGCAGCAGACTCCCGTACTGAAGCCCGGCGGTGGGTCCACCAACCCGTTCAACCTCAGCACGAGCACATCCATGCAGGGAAGTGGTGTTGGAACAAGCAGCGGCGGCACCCGATAGCGGCCGCCAAAGGAGCGTGTAGAAGGCGATGCAAGAGGACATCAAAGTCCTGATTGTGGATGACTCCGAGCAGACGAGGGAGACGTTGCGAAACATTCTCTCCCTCGAAAAGGAGATCCAGGTGGTCGGCGAGGCGTCGGACGGTCAGGAGGCCGTTCAGCGGGTGGCCGAGCTTCATCCTGACGTGGTCATCATGGATGTGAATATGCCGGGCGTCGATGGGATCCAGGCGACCGAGCGCATTACCACCGACCACCCCGACTCCTGCGTGATCGTCATGTCCGCGGCGGGAGACCAGGAGTACCTCCGCAAGGCGATGCAGGCCGGCGCACGCGACTATCTCATCAAGCCGTTCACCAGTGACGAGGTGGTGACCGCCACCCAACGCGTGTGGGACAAAGAGCGCCGGCGCAAGCAGCGCGAGCGCGGCCTCACCCCGCGTTCCCCCGTAGACTCCAAGATCATCACCTTCTACAGCCCGCATGATGGCGTGGGCAAGACCACGCTCTCGGCCAACATGGCGGTGGCGCTGGCGCTCGATACGGGAGACCCGGTAGCTCTCGTCGATCTCAACCTGCAGTTTGGAGATCTGGACCTCGTCCTGAATCTGGCCCCGCAGCGGACCATCGTGGATGCGCTGCCCCAGTTCCAGCACCTGGACGCGAGCATGATTGAGACTTTTCTGACACCGCACGAGTCCGGCGTCCGGCTTCTCGCCGCTCCGCCGCGGCCCCAGTATGCCGAGACGGTGACCGTCTACTGCGTGCAGCAGGTGCTCCGCGTCCTCAAGGAGAGCTATCGCTACGTCATCGTGGATGCTGCCTCCGTGCTGAACGACACCACCCTGGCGGCGCTCGACCTCTCGGATGAGATCCTGCTCATCACCAATCTCGACGTGCCCTCGTTGCGCAACGCCAAGATCTGCCTCGAGACGATGCACGACCTGCACTACGAGACGGAGAAGATCAAGCTGGTGATTAACCGTGCAACAGGCGAGATGGGGATCAAGGCAGACGAAGTGGAGGAGTATCTTGAACACCCGGTGGCCGCCCGTATCCCTAGCGAGGGGCGGACCGTCGTGGCGTCCGTAAATCAAGGAACTCCCTTTGTGATATCGAACCCAGAGGCAAAGGTGAGCGAGGCAATTCACCAACTGGCCTATCTCTTCGCGCCGGAGTTCGAAGCGGTGCGGGCACCTGCCGAAGCGCCGCGCAAGGGCTTTGGCATGCTTTTGCGCCAGCTGCTAGGCACTGGCACCTCAAGCTAACCCCACGGTGGCGTAGAGCTTATTCAGAACCCGCATTCACGTGGTTTGAAGCGTTATTCGGAAAGGGGATGAGCTGGCCTCGCCGGCCGGAGGCGCTCCGGAAGCTTGCGACGCGCCTGGGTACTGGCGGGCCGCGGAGCTGTTATGTCGCTGCTTTCCCGCATCAGCAAAGGAGGAGGTGCCCCGCTGCCGGATCCAGACCGGCAGCCCATGGCGGATCGATTGCCCACCCCCGACGCGCCCGAACGCTTGCCTGCTGCCGGCACCTCGCAACCTCAGGCAACCCAGCCCCCGGAGCTCGATGGCATCGTCTGGCGATTGATGGCGCAGGTTGGCCAGGTAATCGCGCCGTCGGGAGTGACTTCACGCAATGTGGAGCGCGGTGAGCGCGACCAGCGGATGTACGCGATCGAGGAGCACGCGCTCCCCATCCTACAGCAGGAAGGGATTAGCCTCACCCCGACAGAACGCACCAAGGTCTTCTCGCGCCTCTACGACGAGCTGTTCGGCCTCGGCCCGCTCGAATCGCTCCTGGACGACTCCACGGTCAGGCGCATCGTTGTCAATGGGCCTCGCGAGGTGCTCGCCGAGCGTTACAGCGGCCTGGAGAAAACCGATGCCGCCTTCAAGGATGACGCCCATCTGGTGCTCATCGTTCGCCGTATCGCCAGTCTGGTGGAGGTCCCGCTCGATGATAGCATCCCGCGCATGTCGGCCACGCTTCAGGATGGCGCCCGGGTGCAGGCCGTGCTGCCGCCCCTCGCGCCCACGCCGACACTGACGATCACCAAGGCGCTGGGCAACCCCTTCCAGAACCTGCAAACCCAACGCGAGACAGCCTCCGTCACCGCCATCGAGTCGTTCTACGAGCTAAAATACCGCCTTCTCGACCGCCTGATCGCACAACTCGATCAGGAGTTTCTAGCGCGCGGCGACGAGATGGCCCTCCGTCGCCAGGTGCAGGAGATCATCCTCAACCTGCTGGACGAACAGGGCGTCGCCGTCAGCCGCACGCAGCGCAACCAGCTTGTCTTCGAGCTCCTGGACGAGGTGACGGGTCTCGGACCACTTCAGGCCCTCCTGAACGACCCGTCCGTGAGCGAGATCATGGTGAATGGCCCGAAGCAGATCTGGTACGAGCGCGACGGGCGGTTGCAGCTTTCGGAGAAGCAATTCCGCGACGACGAGCACCTGATCGGCATCATCCAGAAGATCTGTTCGGCGGTGGGCCGGCGCATCGATGAGGCAAGCCCGCTCGTGGATGCGCGTCTCCAGGATGGCTCGCGCGTGAATGCCGTCATCCCACCCATCGCCCTGCGCGGGGCATCGCTCACGATCCGCAAGTTCTCGCGCGACCCGCTCACCATCGAAGACTTGATCTCCTTCGGCACCCTGACCCATGGCATGGCCGATTTTCTGCGCGCCGCAGTGCTCGCCAAGCTGAACATCGTGGTCTCCGGAGGCACGGGATCGGGGAAGACGACGCTCCTCAACTGTCTCTCCGGGTTCATCCCGGCGGATGAGCGGATCGTCACAATCGAGGATGCCGCAGAGCTGCAGCTCAAGCAGCCTCACGTCGTCACCCTGGAGGCGCGCCCGCCGAACATCGAGGGCAAAGGTGCGGTCACCATCCGGGACCTGGTAGTGAACTCGCTCCGCATGCGCCCTGACCGGATCGTCGTCGGCGAGTGCCGACGCGGCGAGGCCCTCGATATGCTTCAGGCGATGAACACCGGCCACGACGGCTCATTGACGACTGGCCACGCCAACTCGCCTCGCGAGATGCTCTCGCGCCTGGAAACGATGGTCCTGATGTCGGGCATGGAGCTGCCGGTGCGCGCCATTCGCGAGCAGATCGCCGCGGCGATTGACCTCATCATCCAGCAGGCGCGATTGCGCGATGGCTCGCGCAAGATTATCCAGATCACCGAAGTCGTCGGGATGGAGGGCGATGTGATCACGCTGCAGGATATCTTCGTCCTGCGCCAACTCGGCGTCGACAAGAACAACAAGGTGATCGCCCGGCATGAGGCAACCGGATTGCGCCCGAAATGCCTGGAGAAGTTTGAACAGGCGGGAATCAGCCTTCCCGCTTCGCTCTTTGCGCCAGGGCGTTGAGGAGGTTTCGGTGAACAGCCGGCTGCTTATCTATGGCATCTTGTTCGGGATCGCGGGCGCGTACCTCTCCATCAGGGGCCTGATGCAGATCGTCCCAATCGCAAGCATCCTGCTGCACCGGCGATCGAAGCGGATCCTGCAAGAGCGGCTGGGCAAAAAGAGCCAGAAAGATGCCCCCGAGTCAGACGCCTCTGCCCCGCAAAAACCGCGCACCCTGCTTCCGATGCTCACGCGCATCCTCTCTCGGACGCGGATTCGGCCCATCCTCGCTCAATTGGACCATGCATTGGCCCTGGCGCGCATTCCACTGAAGGCGGTAGAGTTTCTCTACATCACCGTCACCGCGCTCTTCCTGACGCTGGCGATCGTACAGTTCTTTTCGAGCAACCTCTTTGTGGCGTTGACGGTCGCCCTAGTGGCCGGCTTCGCGCCTTTTTACGTCTTGCGGATCAGCCAACGGATGCGGTTCGCGAAGATCGATCTCCAGGTTTCGGATGCCCTGCTCCTGATGACGAACTCGTTGCGCTCGGGAACGAGCTTCCTGGATGCGATGGAGGTGGTGTCGCGCGAGATGCCTCCACCGATCAGCGAGGAGTTCGAGCGCACGCTACGTGATATCACACTCGGCGTGCCGGTCCAGGAAGCCTTCCTCAAGATGACTCAGCGCTGTCACAGCGAGGACCTGGACCTCGCGGTCACTGCGTTCATGATCCAGAGGGAGGTGGGCGGCAACCTGGCGGAGATCTTGGAAAACATCGCCGAGACGATCCGGATGCGCGTGAAGCTGAAGCGTGAGATCCAGACATTGACGGCTCAGGGAAAGCTATCCGGGGGCATCCTCTGCGCGCTCCCGATCGGGCTGACACTGTTACTCACATCCGTGAACCCAGACTATATGAATCTGCTCTTAACCACCGCGATGGGCAAGGGAATGCTGATCGCGGGCGGCGTGCTGCAAGTGATAGGGATTCTGGCCATCATGCGCGTGGTCAAGATCGAGGTATAGCAGGAACGATGCTGGTTCTCATCGCTCTCACCTTCTTCCTGTCGATCATCTTCTTGACGATCGGAATCCGGATCGAGCGGGAGAGTACTTCCCCTCTGGCGCGGCTGCAGCGCCAGACGAAGGAGACTCAGGAGCTGACCCCGGAAGAGGCGGAACTGCGCCGGCCGGTCCTTGCGCGCCTCATCGGCCCCGTCGCGCAGCGCGCCCTCCTGCTGGTGGCCCGCTTCTCACCACCCGGCCTCAAGGACAGCATCCGACGCCGCCTGCAGATCGCGGGCAATCCCTGGCGCGCCCACTCAGAGGAGGTAATCTTCGCCAAGATCGTGCTCGCCGCCACCGGCGCGATCGTAGGCCTCGCGCTGGGCGCCGCGGTGCTGCATAAGAAGCCCGAGCAGTCCGTGCTGTTCGCACTGGGCGGCTCCGCCGTCGGCTTTCTCCTGGTCGATTGGATGATCCTGCAGAAGACGAAGCAGCGGCGCAAGCAGATCCAGCACTCTCTGCCCTACGTCCTCGACCTCCTCTGCGTGAGCGTCGAGGCCGGGCTGGCGTTCGATGCGGCGATGCAGAAGGTGACCGAGAAGGTGGAAGGGCCCCTCTCGCAGGAGTTTCAGCAAGTGGCCTATGAGGTCCGCATTGGTAAGCCGCGCCGCGATGCCCTCCGCGACATGCGCGACCGATGCGCCGTGGAGGACCTGAACACCTTCGTCGCGGCGATTGTCCAGGCCGAACGCCTCGGCCTGGGCATCGGCCAGGTGCTGCGGGTACAGGCGGATCTGATGCGCAATCTCCGCCGCGAGCGTGCAAGGGAGGCGGCCATGAAGATCCCCGTGAAGATGCTTTTCCCGCTCGTCTTCCTCATCTTGCCAGCGCTCTTCGCGGTGATTCTTGGCCCGGCGGTCATCCAGATGCTAGACAACCTGGGAGCAGGAGGTCGCTGAGATGGACCAAACAGGCGAACCCCTCATCGTACTTCGAGGACGGCGCGTGTTGGTAGCTGATGACGAGCCTGAGAGTATCGACCTGGTGAGCACCATCCTGGTGAGCGAAGACTACCAGGTCCTCTCGACAACCCACGGCGACGAGGTACTCCACCAGGCCCGCCTTCACCAACCTGATCTCATCCTGATGGATCTGGAGATGCCCGGGATGGACGGTCTCAGCGTGGCGCAGGCACTCCGGCACGACGAGCGCACCCAGCATATTCCGGTGATCTTCGTGACCGCCTCGGCCGCCCTGGAGAACAAGCTCCGTGCGCTGCGCGAGGGCGCCAATGACTACATCACAAAGCCGTTTCACCGTGAGGAGCTACTCGCCCGCGTCAACGTGGCCCTGCGTCTCAAGGCGTTACAGGATGCGCTTCGAGAGCGCAACCGGCTCCTCGCCGAGCTGGCTACCCACGATGAGCTCACCCGACTGCATAACCGCCGCTACCTCGAGCAACGCCTCTCCGAGGAGGTGCCCCGGGCAAAGCGGTATCGCCTGCCCCTCTCCTGCCTGATGCTCGATCTCGATCACTTCAAGCGGATCAATGACACATATGGCCATCCAGCGGGCGATGCGGTCCTCCGCCAGGTCGCCGACATCTTGCGCACCTCCGTGCGCTCGGTGGACGTGGTGGGCCGTTATGGCGGCGAAGAGTTCTTGATCATCCTTCCACAGACAGGTGCCGAGGGCGCCCGTGTGCTGGCCGAGCGGATTCGCCAGCGCGTCGAGCAGGAGCTCTTCGACATCGGCGGGCAAACTATCCACTGCACGACCAGCATCGGTGTGGCCGCGGCGTCAGATGGGGATGTGCCGGATGCCGGCCACCTGATCGCCGAAGCCGACCGCGCCCTCTACCATGCCAAGGTGACGGGTCGCAATCGGGTCTCCTCAGCGCCTTGAATCCGGTCCATCCGGCATCCAGGCGTGTCAGGCGATGGAACGGACGGATAGCAGATGGGGGAGCAGCCTCTCCGCCACGCGTCTATCTCCGGCCTTTCACTCACCCATTCGGCTGGGTTCCAGAGCGGTCACCGGATGCGCTATTGCTGGCCGCAGGCACCGGCAGCTCCGCGATCGATGCGATGGGGCACGCGCCGGCAGTGAGGAGTGCCTCATAGCGATCTCCTGCGGCGCCTCCGCTGAAGTCGCGGGCCCGAGCGCCCGCTGCATCCAGAAGCCACACCGGCTTTCCCAGCGAGAGGGCGTGATGCGCCGCGTCCAGGTTGCGCAGGTTCGCCGGGCCCATCGGGAAGGGCGTCAGGAGCACCGCGTCCGCGTCCTCGATGAAGCGCAGGTGAGCGTGGTGCGTGTCCTCGGTGATCGCCGTAAAGGGCGCCTCGTCCACGTAGCGCACGTTCAGGCGCTTCGCGGCCACCTGATCGCTATCGCCCGTGTTGACGACGCCCGCGGTCACGCGCCATCCGCGCTCCAGGAGGCTCTCAAAGACGGCCTCGCCCGTGCCCGCGCCGCAGATCACATGGACCAGCGGCCTCTCCTCGGCTTCGGCAAACTGCGGCAGGCCGCGGCCGGCCTCCGCGACCACGTAGGGCCGGCCGGTCTGCGGGTGCCGCCGCACCAGAACATCCGCGCCATAGGCCAGATGCACATTCTCGCGCGTGAGCACCCTCTCCGGGGGGCCATCCGCGAAGATCCGGCCCCGATGAAGGATGAGAAGCCGGTCGCAGAACTGAGCGGCCAGGTTGAGGTCATGAAGCACGACAAGGATCGCGCGCGCGCCATCGGCACGCAGAGTGTTCACCAGGCGCATGATCTCGATCTGGTAGTTGATATCGAGGTGCGCTGTCGGCTCGTCGAGGAGGAGGATGGGTGTCTGTTGCGCCAACGCGCGGGCGATCATCACCCGCTGGCGCTCGCCGCCGCTGATCCCCAGAATAGAGCGATCCTCCAGCTTCAGCACGCCGGTACGCTGGAGCGCCTCGCGGGCAATCGCGAAATCGGTGGCGCTTTCCGTCGCGAAGCGGCCAAGGTGGGGGAGCCGGCCCATGAGCACGATCTCGCGCACGGTGAACGCAAAATCGACACGCGTCTCCTGGGGCACGACGGCAATCCGCCGCGCCACCCACTGGGGCGTCGCCGAGTAGATCTCGCGGCCTTCCACTCGGACCTCGCCCGATTGCGGGCGCAGGGTACGGCTCACCGCGCGCAGCAGCGTCGATTTCCCGGAGCCGTTCGGACCAATGACGGCCACCAATTCGCCGGGCGCGAGAGAGAAAGAAACCTCCTCCAACACCGGAGCCGCAGTGTAGCCACAGCGAATCCGGTCTACCTCAAGGATTGCGTGCATCGCGTGGCCTACCGCTCATCCGGCCATCCCGGCGTGGCGCGAGCCTGCCCCCTGCCCCATCACCGCTCTGTCCACTCCCGTCTCGCTCTTTGGGAGCAGCGGAGTGGCTTGCGAGGTTTTTGGCCGGAGCACGCGCCGCGCGTCTCTGTGGAGCTTTCCCGGGGCGGGCCGCAGCGCCTCCTTGCGGGCGCGGCATGGCCGCCTGCGGAGTTACTTCGCCTTTGGCCATGCGCATCAGCGCATGCACTTCCTTCTGGGTGAGATAGCGCCACGCGCCGAGCGGCAGCTTGCGCACGCTGACCGGTCCGATGGCGACGCGCCGCAGATAGCGCACCGGATGCCCAACCGCATCGAGCATCCGGCGCACCTGGCGCTTGCGGCCCTCATGCAGCGTGATCTCCAACACAGCGCGATCCTCGCCCGCGTAGAGTAGCCGCACCTGAGC
>ERZ795045.707-NODE-707-length-40984-cov-156.447482_pt1 | contig 40984 bp, 41 predicted proteins | sample MGYA00375129_ERZ795045 | MGnify/ENA primary metagenome ERZ795045 (study PRJEB30174, sample SAMN05720166) | activated sludge metagenome | isolation source: anaerobic digester from wastewater treatment plant | place: Japan | collected 2015-05-15 ...
ACGGAAAGGACGATTTCTTCCTCCCCTTCGTGGGTACTGCCTGCCACGAAGATGGGCTCTTCGGGGCGAAGGCCCAAGAACTTGCCGGCCTCTTCTGCCAAATGGGGTGATACGCGGGCGGCCAGGGCATCGTATTTGGCGTTTCCGTAGACAAAGACCCTTTCTTTGGGCATGCCTAAGGCCCGCACCCGGTTCGCATCGGCAAAAGAGATCATGCCTGCCGCCTGAAGCCCCGCCAAGCATTTTCCCCAAAACCAGCGGCTTGCCCGGTAGCGCCGAAAAGACTTATCCGAAAGGCGACCGTTCACAAGGACGACAGGGACAGAGCGTCTCCGGCAGGCGGCAAGGAAATTGGGCCAAAGCTCCGTTTCCGTGAGGGCAATGAGGTCTGGCCTTACCGAATTAAGGACACGATCCACCACGCCGGGCAGATCGAGGGGGAAGTAGATAAACCCTTCGGCCTCGGGCAGGACCCGCCTCGCCATCTCCTGCCCCGTCTCGGTGGTGGTGGAAACGATCACTTGCACCTCCGGCGCAAGCTCACTTAGGGCCCTGACCACGGCGGCGGCGGCCGTCACCTCCCCCACGGAGACGGCATGGATCCAGAGGCGTTTTTTCCCGGGAGGCAGGGCGGGTACGTGCACCCGGCCCAGGCGGGCGGCGAGATTCCGCCTGTACTTGCCCGTCGAAAGCGACTTAAACGCATAGTAAGGCAAGGCGAAGGGAAGGGCAAAGAAAAGCAGGGCGTTGTAGAGAAACATTAACGTTGACACGAATTTCCCTCCTCGTGTATGGAGATCGACATGAGCCTCATCGCCCCTTCCATCCTTTCTGCCGACTTCGGACACCTCGCGGCGGAGATACGGGCCGTGGAGGCGGCCGGTGCCGACTGGATCCACCTGGATGTCATGGATGGCCACTTTGTACCCAATTTGACCATCGGGCCTCTGGTCGTAAGCGCCATTCGTCCTTGTACCAAACTCCCCTTCGATTGTCACCTCATGATCGAGTCGCCGGAGAAGTTTGTCGCGGAATTCGCCCGCGCCGGGGCAGACATCATCACGGTCCACGTGGAAGCCACGCCGCACCTCCACCGTATCATCTCCCAGGTGAGAGACTTAGGGAAGAAAGTGGGGGTTTCTTTGAACCCGGCGACCCCTTTGAGCCTCGTGGAAACCGTTCTAACCGAAATAGACCTCCTCCTCGTCATGACGGTCAATCCGGGCTTCGGGGGTCAGCCTTTCATCTTGTCCATGTTGGAAAAAATCGCCTCCGCCCGACGGCTGATCGATGAAAAAGCGCCCCACGTCCTCTTGGAAGTAGATGGGGGCATCACGGTGGAAAACGTAGGTACCGTCGTCGCTCACGGCGCCCGAGTCATCGTGGCGGGCGCAACCGTTTTCAAAAGCGACGATTACCGAAGAACCATCGCCGCCCTCAAGTCCGCCTGACGACTTACCGGGTTTCGTAAGGCATGCACATCATCATCGACGGCTACAACATGATCAGGCAATCCCCCCATCTCCGGCAGCACGAGCGCTCAAGCCTGGAAGAGGGAAGGCATGCCCTCATCCGATTTCTCCACGGGCAACTGGCCGGCAGCCGCCACCGCATCACCGTCGTCTTCGACGGCTGGAAAGAGGGGGCACCGCAATTGGAGCGCGACCGCCTGCTCGGCATTGACCTCCTCTACTCCCCGCGGGGAGTCAAGGCCGACGAGGTGATAAAGGAGATGGCGGCCCGGGCGGGAGAAGAAATAATCGTCGTCACCTCCGACCGGGAGGTGGCCACCTTCGTCGAGCGCCGGGGAGGGACCGCCCTGCCGTCTGAGGCCTTCGAATCCTTTCTGCTGGAGAGGCGGGCAAAAAGACGGGATGGGGAAGAAGCGGCGGAGGAAGAAAGGGGGAAGAAGAAAAAGGGGCCGGCCCGGCGCCTTTCCCGAAGGGAGCGCCTGCAAAGGCAGAGGCTTGCCAAGCTATAATCCCCCTTAAAAACTTAGGACAAAGCGCTCGAGGAGAAGGCGCGGATCGCAAGCCGTCGTTTTCATGAGCCGGTCCACTTCGGCCAGCCTATTGATGGCCTCTGCAAGCTCCTTTTGCTCAAAAAGGGCGGCATTCTTCAGGAGATGGTACGCGACATAGGGGTGTAGGGCGGAGATCTCCGGGCTTAACTCTTTGAGGGTGGGGAGAAAATTGCGCTCAAACTCCCTGGGCTCCATGCTCTCTACTTGCCCTCTTGTGACCTCGAGGAGAAGGCGGGCGCGCAAGAGGAGGCCCAACTCCCGGGCAAGGAGGGAGACGAGGGCCGGGGGCGCAACTTCCTGGTCGAGAAGCTCGTTTAAGACTTTGAGGGTCTCCCTTTCCTCTTTGCGGGCCAGGGCAGAAGTCAGGCGAAAGACGGACTCGACCTTTGTCTTCTCCACCGTGGAGGCCACGTCCGCCTCCGTGATTACCTTCCGCTCCCCCGTGAGGACGACGAGCTTCTCTAACTCTCCCATGGCTTCCCTTAGGTCGTAGCCCGTCTTTGCCCCTAAGAGGTCCCAGGCCCCGGCCGATAGCCTCTTTCCCACGGAGGAGAGAAGTTCTTCTGCGCAGGCGATAAGCCTTTCTCGGCCCTCTTTTTCGCCTTTCGGGGCGGCAAAATGGATAACCCGGCCGCAAGAGGCCATGACCCGAAAGAGCTTCAGGCGCTCATCCACGTTTGACGCGGTGACGATCAGGGTGTGCCCCTCCGGCAGGCCGGAAGTAAGGAGATTCGAGACTGCCTCCCCCATCCCTTCCCCTCCCCACTCTTCTATGCCCTGCCAGAGACAGGCCTTGATGACGGGCTCGGCCCATGCGCGATCCTCTCCCAAGAAATGCCACCGCTCATCGGCCACCTCCACGAGGTCTGAGACCTTTAAGCCTTGACGGGCAAGGAAACGGGCAAATTCACGGGCTGCCTGGGCAAGGTCGCTTTTTGCGAGCTCCCGGATGCGTTCCAGGTGCTCGGCAGATGCCCGGGCAGGCTGGAGAAATCTCGCCTCGCGCACGACCACCACCTTGGGCCCGGCAAGAAGGGGAAAGGTGAGGAGGGCCTCGGTGAGCCCTTTAAGGGTGATACTGTCTCCCTCCAGGGTAAGGAGGTTGAAATCTCTTAGCTGGGGAGGAAGGAGGGCCGAAACCAGGCGCTTTAAGGCATCCTCGAGCAGGAATTCCTCTTTTCCGTAAAGGAGATAGCAGGGCCTTCTCAACCCTGATTTTATCTCTGCCAGGGCCTCTTCGACTTCACTCTTAGGGGGCATGTCAGACAATCACAAAGCGCTGGATATGCCGCACCACCTCTTCCGGATCGTCCATGACCTCCATGAGGGCCAGGTCTTCTAATCCGATCTTTCCCTCCTTCTGCATGGTCGTGCGGATCCAGTCGAGCATACCCTGCCAGTATTCGCTGCCCATGAGGATGACGGGGAAGGATTTTATTCTCTTCGTCTGGATGAGGGTGAGGGCTTCGAACAGCTCGTCCATCGTCCCGAAACCGCCCGGCAGGATGACATAGGCCACGGCGTACTTGACGAACATCACCTTGCGGATGAAAAAATACTTGTAGTCCACATGCACGTTCGCATAGGGGTTGGGCTTCTGCTCGAAGGGCAACCGAATATTCATTCCCACCGACTTCCCCCCCGCCTCGGACGCCCCTTTGTTGGCCGCCTCCATGATGCCCGGCCCGCCTCCTGTAATGACCGCAAATCCCGCCTGCGCCAGGTACCGCCCCAACAGTTCCGCCTTCTGGTAATAAGGATCCTCCGGCGTTACCCGGGCGGAGCCGAAGATAGAAACGGCTTTCCCCACCTCCGAGAGAGTCTCGATGGCATCCACGAACTCGGCCATGATTCTGAAAATGCGCCAAGATTCGTGGACCGTAAGGGCATCAATGAGATACTGCTTTTCAGTCATCAGCCGCCGGCAGATAAATCAGGAACTTCGCCTTCTTTGAAGTTTGGCGTAACGACGGCGAGCTTCCAAGGCCTTGCGCTTCCTTTTGACCGAAGGTTTTTCGTAGGCCCGACGGAGCTTAAGTTCCTTGAAGAGGCCGCTTTTGGAAAGCTTGTTCTTGAGAATCTTCAAGGCCTTCTCCACGTCGTTGTCAATAACCTTGACTTCCAATAATCACCATTCCTTTCCTTAAAAATTCGAAACCCTGCCTCGATGAGGGATCAACGAACAAGTGTTTCGGAAATAACCGCGCTCTAATGCACCTTAGGCATGAGGTGGACTTATACACAAAATTCTCATCTAAGGCAACAAAAATCTTTCCTGCGCGGGAACGTATTTCATCGTGAGGAGCAGATGGGCCGTTTCTGCCTCCTTTTTTGTGAGTTCCCCTTCTTCGAAAGAGACATCGAAAAAATGGGAGAAGGCCTCTTTCCACGCTTCGCCTATCCTTTCATGAATAAAAGTCAGGTCGCTTACGTACTCGGAGACGCAAGCGATGGTTGATTTGAGTTTTTCCAACTCTTCTTCCCGGGGGATCCGATGGGGCAGAAAACACTGATATATGCGCTCCACCTCACAGGTTATGAGCAGAGATCCGTGCTGGAGGAAGTTTTTTCGCCCCCTCACCTGGGCGCTCCCCAGAATCTTTCGCCCCCCAACGGCCAGTTCTGCCGGGGCGCAGGCAGAAAAGCAAAAAGACGTCACGGCTCCACCCTCCTTTTTTTGCCTCGGGCCGAAGGTCACGGGGATCCCCACGCGCGAAAGCCCTTCCGCCAGGGCCCGGCTTATCACGGCATAGGCATCGGGAATGCTCTCGGGAAAGATGTCGCAATTTGGCCCGCAGATAAGGGCGTAGGTTAAGTCATTTTCGTGATAGACCGCTTTGCCGCCGGTGGGCCTCGATACAATCTCTATCTTTTCTCTCCGGCAATAGGCCACATCGATCTCTGCTTCCGCCCGCTGAAAGCGGCCTAACGAGACGGCCGGCCGAAGCCATCCGTAAATTCGAAAAGTAGGCGGCAGATTCCCCTTCCCCGCCTCGAGGAAGATGGCTTCATCGATGGCCATATTCTCCGCGGCCGTCGCCCGCCGGTACGGTATGAAGCGCCATTTAACCAGAAATCAATCACCTTCCACTTCCTGGATAATAAAATCCTGATATCCCTGGGCATCCAAAAGGTCGTCGAGCTCCGTCGGGTCCTTCATCTCGATCACGATCATCCAGCCCGTATCGTGGGGGTCGCTGTTCAAGATGCCGATATCGTCCTGCAGGTCTTCGTTGACGCTTATGATTTCTCCGCTCAACGGGGAAATGAGCTCAATGGAGGCCTTGGCCGATTCGAGCACGCCGAAGGGCTCATCCCTCTCGATTTCTGTATCCGGTTCGGGCAGTTCGATCGAGACGATTTCTCCCAACTTCTCCTGGGCGTAATCGGTAATCCCCACCGTCGCCAGGTCTCCATCCACCCTGACCCACATATGCTCCCGGCTATAAAGCAGATCATCTGGAAACACTTTCATAGCTCTCACAACCCCTCTCAATCTAAAATAGTTGGTTCCTTGGAAAAACCCGTAATAAGACGACTTCCTTTTTCTGTCACCAAAACCATATCCTCCAATCTTATTCCCCACCGGCCGGGAAGATAGATGCCCGGCTCCACAGTTACCACCATTCCTTCCTCCAGCACCTCCCGGGAATGTGGGCCAAGCCGGGGCGCTTCGTGCACCCCCAACCCCACGCCGTGTCCCGTTCCGTGGGAGAAAAAATCCCCGTACCCCGCCCGGGAGATCACCTCCCGCGCGACATGATCCACGTAAGCACACTTAACGCCGGGACGGATGGCCTCGATGGCCTTCATCTGGGCTTCCCTCACCACCTGATAGGCGCGCATCACCTCCTCCGTACGCCCCAAGAGGAACGTACAAGTTTCATCGGACCGATAACCTTCTTCCCCCACGGCCCCGAAGTCCAAGATCACCACTTCACCTTTCTTAAGGACATGGGTCCCGGGTCGCGCATGGGGCATGGCCGCCCGGGGACCGGAAGCCACGATGGTAGGGAAGGCCGCCTCCAGCGCCCCCTTCTTCCTCATGCGGTATTCCAACTCGATGGCAATCTCCCGCTCCGCTACCCCCGGCCGGATAAGGGGGATGACCTCTTGCAAGGCCTCTTCCGCCATTTCCGCCGCCTTTTTAATCGAGGCGACCTCCGAGCCGTCTTTGCACATCCTCATGGGTTCTATCAGATTTTTCCAGGCCCGGCATCTTACCCCCTTGAGAGCCCGCCTCAACTTGAGGAAATTTTCGTACGCCAAGGCATGGGCCTCCACGGCGAGGCAAGACACCCGACCATCGCCCACGTAAGAGGCCACGTCCCCGATGGGGTCCCGGATGAGGACAATTTCCACTTCCGGCGGCACCTCTTCTCTGGCCTGGGTTACGTAGCGGCCGTCTACGAGCAGGACCCACCGTTCTAAGTCGGTAAAGAGGATACCCTCCTCACCGCTAAAGCCCGTGAGGTACCGGATATTATTCATATCAAAGAGCAAAAGGGCCGGCACCTTAAGTGCCTTAAGCCTGGCCTTCAATTGTTCCCGGCGGCTTAGCATGGAACTAAAGGGCAGCCTTCGGCTTATAGATATTTTGCAACCACCGGTCAAGTTCGGCTAACAGGTGCTCCCTCTTTTCTTCTAAGACTTCTTCTCCCATGAGGGCCTGTACCCCCCGGATGCGTTCAATCACCGCCTCGTTCGCCGGGTCTTTCTCCCTCATGGACTCCAAGACCTTAAGGGCTTCTTTCAAATGCCCCTGCCTGACGTACAAATCCACGAGCGTCATCGTCTGGAAATCCTGGGGCACCTGCCTCACCTCTTCCGGCTCTCCCTCCGCCTGCAGGGAAATTTCCGCCACCGCCCTTTTCCAAGCCCTTGCCACCTGCGGGGGAGAAAGTTGGGCAAGGCACTTCTCGTAGTAGTAGCACGCCTTCTCCCAGTCGCCGCGGTCGTAGAAGAGCTCTGCCATCCCCCGATAGAGCCCCGCTACCTGCCCATCGGAGAGGTCAAACTCCCTTAAGGTAGCCAAGGCCTGTTCGGCATCACCCTCGCCGATGAACGACCGGATAAGAACTAAGGCGGCATCCCTCTCCCCGGGATTAAAGGCAAGGCGCTTCCGGGCGAGAGCCCGGGCCTCCTCCCAGGCGCCACGAGACATACAGGCTTGGGCGGCCGCCATAAATTCGGCCAGGTCTCTATCGTCCACCATCTCCCTCTCTCCCGAATGGGAAGGACGCTAACACAGGCCCTAAAAACCTGTCAAGGCAGATTTGAGATGTAAATTTCACCCCCCTTACCGGTGATCTTCGCCGAAATGGGCCCGCCTCCGGCTGAAATTCCCCGCGCCCTTGCAAAATCTAAGGCGGCACAATTCTTGATATAAATGGTGTTGATTTTTTGACGTTCCGCAAGCTATACTAATGAAAAAGGTAAAGGGAAACATGACCGAAGTCAGGCACCGTTTAAAGGGATTTTCCCTCATCGAGCTCCTCATCGTGATCGCCATCTTGGGGACCCTTTTGGGCATCGCCTCCTACACCTGGTCCCGCTACCAAGACAATGCCAACCTGAGAACGGCCGTGAGGGAACTTATCGCCGACCTCGAGGAGGCGAGGGAGAAGGCGAAGGCGGAAAACTCAACCTACAGTCTCACCTTTACCGAGAATTCCCCCGCTTACGTGATCACCGGGGGGGGCGTCTCGCGTACCAAGTCTTTGAGCCCCTTTGGTCCTGGTATCGTCGTGGAAAGTACCAATTTCAATCAGGAGCAGGTTTCCTTCCTTCCGCGGGGAACCTTAAACTCCAACACGGGGCGGATCATCGTGAAAAACTCCCGGGGTTCGAAGGCGACGGTAACGATCAACGTTACAGGGCGCATCTATGTGGCGTACGATTTCAAATGAAAAAGGCCTAGGCCTCATCGAGGTCGTCATCGCCATCTTTCTTACGACCGTGGCGGTCCTTGCCATTTTAGCCCTGCAACCATCGGCGTGGCGTACAGCGGGCAGGTCCGATTACTTAGGCCGGGCTGCCAACCTCCTCTATGATGAACTTCAGCGTTACGAAGCGACCATCATGAATCCCTGCCAGCCCATCCCGGCGGCAAGCGCCTCCCGGGTGGCATATGCGAGCAACCTGGGCACTTCCCAAGTGGGAGATGCCACGTTCACGATTACCACGACGGTCACCGATCTGGGGAGCAACACCTGGCGGGTGACAACGCGCGTGGCCTGGGGTAATCACCCGGGCATTACGGAGAGCATGATTGTAACAAGACAGGAAACGTACCGTTATCCTCCGGGGTGTGCCAGCCAATGAAGAGGCAAAACGGTTTCACCTTGGTCGAACTCCTGATTACTATGGCCGTTACGGTTTTGCTGCTTGTGGCCGTCTATGGGGCAGTAAACTCCATACAGAGGAGCTCCGCCGGATTGGAAAGAAAAGTGGCGGCCCAGATAGACATCAAACCCGCCCTCGATCTCATGGCCCTCGAGATCAGCATGGCCTCCTTCAATCCCACCTTTACGTCCAACCTCTGGGTGTCCCCTGAAAACTGCACCTCCACGTCGGCAAATCAAGCCTACAAGGGCATCCAGGAGGCCACGGCAAACTCCATCACGGTAGAGATGGACATTCAAGGACCTTCCGGCGGAAATCCCGACGGCGCCCTGGGAGATGAAAACGAGGTTATCCGGTATAGTTACGATGCCGCCAACCAGTATATAACCCGCGCCACGAACTGTGGTTCGCCCCAGCCCTTCTTAGGGGCTCAAATCGGTGCCACGAGGGCCGTTCGGGTCATCAACGGCACCTTGAACTTATCCGTTTTCCGCTACTTCGACGGCTCGGGTACGGAAATAACCGCTTCTTCCCTTCCCTCTGCCATTCCCAACATTCGGCGCATCCTCATTACCCTCGCCGTCGAGACGGAAGAGATAGACCCGGCCACGGGTCAGAGGAGAAGATTAATCTATTCCACAAGCGTCATACCGAGGAACCATGCCATTGCCTATTAGGAAAACAAAAAGAGACGAAAAGGGTATCGCCCTCGTCACGGCCATTCTCGCCTGTGTCATCCTCTTTGCCCTGGCCATGCTCGTCATCCACCTCTCCACGGGAGACTTAAGGGTAAGCGCCAAGCTCTCGGGGGAGAAAAAGGCCGCCATCGCCGCGGAAGCGGGCATCCATCGCCTCATCCAGAATCTGGACCCCCAGAATTTGGCCGCCGCCGTGGGCACCAAAATTCCCGTCGATGCCCAGACGGACCCTAATGCCGTTTACTCTATTTCCACCCCCGGCAATCCTTCCGTGGGTCCCACCTTCGTACCCATGACAGGCTATTCCATCGGCGGGGGACAGTCCTGGGGCTACCGGGTCTACGAAGCGACCGTGACGGGCGAGCACCTGAGCTTTAACACCAAGGTGGCGATCGATATCGGGGTAGGGTACGGACCGGTGGAGATCACCACCATGTCTCGATGAAAGGAATCGATCATGAGGAAAAAAATTGTATTACTGGCTTTGATTTTCGCCTGCCTTTGCCACAGTGGCTACTCACTTGCCACCCAACCGGAGGCGGGGGAGGAGGCCCTCTTTACGAACACCAATTCTCCCGATGCCCTGATCCTGCTCGATCTTACAGGCAGCATGAACTGGAACCCGGCGGGCGGCGCCCTGTGTGTGCCATCATCTGCCAGCTGCGGTGGAAGTGGGGTAGGGCATATAGCCACCAACGCCGACGGATCCTGTCCCTCAGGATATAAAGCATGTACCGGCTCTTTTACCTATCCCCTCTATGGCGATAGCGCATGTGCGGGGCCCTTTTATACTTCTTCAGGAACAGGGCATACCACGAACTGCTCACGTTTGAATATCGCCAAGCGGGCACTTTTTAACCTTCTCGACGATAACGGAGACGGGGTAATAAACAGTGCCGATGAGGGGAGTCTGAACGTTAGACTCGGCTACATGAGATTCTACAACTGTAGCAGCGACGATACTGAGGGAAGTTACACGAGCGGTTGTATCCAGATTCCAGGCTCTTCTTCCTCCCGACGCTACATCGGATCCAAGTACAGCCAAATCTTCTGCGGCAGCAAGGATAGCTGCTCGAGCCCAAGCTACTACGCGAGTCCCTGCTATGCCATCGGCTGCGAATCGGCCAGCGGAGGAACACCGCTGGCCTCCGCCCTGGCCGAAGCCAAGATTTATCTCGACGCCCACAAGGCGGCCGATCCTGCGAAAAACTGCCGGCACAAGTTCGTCATCCTCGTCACCGACGGGGCGGACACATTTGCCTGCTCGGGATCTGGCGCCGAATGTCAAAACCTCATGTACAAGCGCCGGCGGGAGGTGGTGGCACGTGCCAAGGCCCTTGCCGATGCCGGTTACCGGGTGTTCGTCATCGGCTTTGGCGCCGCCATGCCCAATTACCTGGAAAACACCTTGAACTGGATGGCTTACTACGGTGGAACGGATAACCCCAACCAAGCGAACTCGGGCGACCCCTCGGCCTTCACACCGGGGACGCCGGGGGCATGCACGAATCTTACATCCGAATCCGCTACGTGCTATGATGATAGCGGTGCTCATTCCACCGAAAACTTTAAAGCTACGTCCGGCGACCCGGGTTACTTGCCTCTTTCGGGCTATGCCTTCATCGCCGCCAATGCGAGCGAGCTAGCCGAGGCCCTCAAGGCGGCCATGACCATCATCCGCCAGGCGAACTACAGCTTTTCCCAGGCCTCCGTCCAGTCCTCAAGAACGGCCGACGAAAACAACCTCTACGAAGGCTCCTTCGAGCCGGTGGAAAGTGACCCCTTTTGGCGCGGTCACTTGAAGAAGTACCAAATTAACAGCGACGGCACCGTGGGCGCCGTCCTGTGGGATGCCGGTGAAATCCTGGCCGCTACCAATGCGGCGAATAGGCGGATCTGGACGTACAAGGCCGGCTCTCTCGTCGATTTCACCACGGCAAACATCACGCCGGCCGACCTGGGTATCACCACGGGCACGGAGACGGAAAAGGAAGCGGCCCGAAACGGGGTGGTAGGTTACATCCGAGGCGAGAGCGCCTTCAACCCCGAGACGGGCGGCTGGAAATTAGGCGATGTGTTTCGTTCCACCCCCATTACCGTAGGCACGCCTTCCGCCTACTTCGAGGACACGAGGGACTGTCAAAACCGTTTCACCGAGCATCGAGCAAACCACGTCCGCACTTCGGCCAACGGCTATAGGCTGATCGTGGCCGGGGCGAACGATGGTCAGTTTCATGCCTTCCGGACGGGCAACGGAAGCGAGGCCTGGAGCTTCGTTCCCCCCAACCTCCTAACGAAGCTCAAGCTCATGACGCACCAAAGCCACCCCACCTCGCTTATCCATCAATACTTTGTGGACGGGCCGGTCACGGTCGCGGACTACTGGACGGGCCAGGACGACGGCACCTGTGGCAGCGCCTGCGCCTTTCACGGCAACTGCAAGGCCGCTGATTCCTGGCGAACGATCCTCACCTTCGCCCTGGGCCGGGGGGCAACAGGCTACGCCTGGAGTTCGTCTCCTTCCTGCGATTCGGGTATCGCCGCCACCTACTCCTCCGGTACCCCTTACTTTTGCGGCTACTATGCCTTCAATATGAACGATTCCTTGAACCCCTCCTTCCTCTGGGTCGGCCCCACCTTCTCAGATGCCTCCACCGCCGCCTCGCTGGGCCCTTACTTGGGCGACCCTTGGAGCAAGATGATGGTGGGCCGGGTAAAGGTGTGGGATGGGGGCGAGGAAAAGGAAAAATGGGTAGGTTTCATCGGGGCCGGCTACAACGCCGGTGATTGCGCTGGCGGCGGGGGTTGCGACACCCGCGGGAAAGGCTTTTTTGTCATCGACTTAAACGACGGAAAAATCCTCTGGAGTTACACACGCTTAAACAACTCAAACATGAACTATAGCCTGCCAGCCACGCCCGCCATCGTGGATACGGATAACGACGGCTTCATCGACACGGTTTACATCGGCGACCTGGGAGGAAACATGTGGCGCTTCAAGCTTTGCCGCAGCGCCGATATATATAACAAATGCACCTACACCAACTGGAGTGGAGGGATGCTCTTCGATTCCTCCACGGGCAACATCCGGCCCATTTACACCAGTGCCGCCGTCGCCCGGGATACCTCGGGGAATCTTTGGGTATACTGGGGGACGGGCGACAAAACCGACCCCACCGCCCCCAATGCCCAAGAACACTTCTACGGCATCAAAGACCTCGACCGCACTTCTACTTATCGGCTGAGCGATATAGATAACATCACTTCTCCCACCCAGACCTACAATCCCAACTCTACCGATAAGGTGGGCTACCGCCTCCAGCTTACAGGCCAAGGGGAAAAGATCCTATCAGATCCCACAGTCTTCGGCGGCGTCGTTTACTTCACCACCTTCACCCCCGCCTCGGGCAATGACCCGTGCGAGCAGGCCGGTACGGCGAGCCTTTACGGCATCAACTACGTAACCGGCGGGGCCGCCCTGACCACGGCCTCCGGTACCGCCCGCAGCATGGTCATCGGCACGGGCATCCCCTCCGCCCCCGTGGTTTCTCTCAAACCTGGGGGAGGGAGCACGCCGGACATCTACGTGACCACGAGCGGCGGCACAGGCATCTCGGCGAGCACCCAGCGGGTAAACATTACCCCGCCGGGCGCGGCCAACAAGACGAACATGCTCTACTGGCGGGACAGGAGAATTAGATAATCAATGCTGGGCCAACTTTTCTCCCGGGGGGATGATCCGGGGGGTAATGAAAATGAGGAGCTCCCGGTCGGAGCGGGTAGTTTCGTCCGTCTTGAATAGCCAACCCAGAATGGGGATCTGGGAAAGCCAGGGTACCCCCGTTCGGCTTACGTTGTCCTCCGATTTCTTTACCCCACCTATAACGACGGTGTCCCCGTTTCTAACGGCCACTTTGGAATCCACCTTGCTCGTGTAGATAGGCATGTTTCCCGTGGCCGGGTCTTTCTCCGACTTGTTGGCCCGGTCGTTCTGGGCAACTATCTCGAGGAGGATGTAATCGTTCACGATAATCGTGGGTTTCACCTGAAGACGCAAGACCGCATCCTTGTAAGTCGTCGAAGTGGGGTTGTTGGCCGTGGCGGGTGTAACCACGGGGATCTGCTCACCCTGCTCAATTACGGCCTTCTCCCCATCGGCAATGACCACCCGGGGGGCGGAAATCACCTTCCCCGTGCCGTCCGTCTCCAACGCATTGAGGCGGGCATTCAAAACGGCATTGGCACCGCCTACGATGACGCCGAAGGTGGGGTTGAGGGCGGTGGAGGAGAAATTGAGCGCAAGTGGACCGGCCGTGGTAGCCCCGGAGATCATGGCAATACTGCTTCCGGGGGTCAACTGGGTGACAGGGGTGGAAATACCCGACGTCCCCCCCACGAGGCCGTACGAGTAATTACCCCCTCCGAAAGACCCGCGGAAGGCACCGCCCCATTGCACACCTAAGGAACGGCTGAAGGTGGAGGTCGTCTCCATTATTTTTGCCTCGATCACAATCTGGCGGGTTTTCCCCTTCTCCGCCTCTTCCTTTCTCAAGGCCTCTTTCTTGAACTCTTCTGCCTTCAGGCGGCTTTCCTCGGCCGCCCGCTTTTCCGCCTCGTCCTTCTTCACCTTTTCGTACGACATAACCGTAATGATACCTTCCATATCTCTCTTGACGAGGCCGTAAGTCTCCGCAATGGTATCGATGACCTTTTCCCAGGGCACGTTCTTCATGGTAAGCGTGACTTCGCCCTTCACCTCCGGGCTCAAGACGATGTTTCGCCCCGTCTGTTCCGCCAGGAGCCTGAAGACCGCCCGGATATCCGCCTTCTGGAAATCGACGGTTATCCTGTCCTCCTTACTCACGGTCGATTCGGAGGCGGCAAAGAAATCGACGACCACTTTTTTCTCCTCTCGCTCAACCTTAAAAGGCACGGCCCTCTTCCAGGCGATTTTTACCTGGGCCCACCTACTTTCCCCGGCCGCCCCTTGCTCGGTTACGGCATACAGGATGTGGGTGAGCTTTCCCTCCCCCAGGCGGCGCCGGAAGTCCTCGGGCACGTAACAGTTATCCAATTTGAGGGTTAGTTCCCCGGGTAAGACGGCGCTCGAAACGGTCACGGGGCGGGAAACGGAAATGACGATCCTTTCCTTCATCCCCGCCTTGGTGAACTCCACCCCCTCGATGTAGGCCACCTCCGCCGCCATTGCCTGGCTTATGCAGACGGCAAAAAAGGCCCATATAACGGATAGATATTTCAATCTCATGGTTTTCCCTCATCCTCGGCAGATTTCAACACCCATTCTACCCGGCGCGCCTGCTTCTGGCCGGGCACCCTCTCGACTAAAATGATTTTCTTTTCCTCGATGGATACAATTTTAGCCCGATTTTCCCCTACCAACATGCCCACGGAAAGGGGGAAAAACCTCCCCGTCGGGTCCATCACCACGGCCACCCTTTTCTTCTCATTTCCGGCGATACCCACGAGGCGAAAGCTCTCCAAGGGCAGGCTGACAAGCGGTAGGGTGGATTCCAGAAGGGCCCTTTTCCTTTTCAATTCCTCTTCCTGCTTCTTTTTGTCGATCGTAAGGTCGATAAAGGGCCGGAAGGGATCGGGCTTCCCTACTCGGGAATAGGTGAACGCATCGGCACCCACCGGGGCCTCGGATGGTGGCCAAGCAAACGCTGGCCCAGAGGCCAAAATTATCAAAACGGCGCAAAAGAAACCGAGACTACTTCTTCTCATTCCCCTTCTTTCCCGTCTCTTTGAACATGTAAGTTTTCAGGGTGCAGGAAGTGGCAATGATCCTCCTCTTCCCCGCCCCATACTTTCCTTCGCCCATCTGCACGTCGGAGATATGGACGATCCGGGGGAGTTTGGCCACGCGGTCGAAGAAGTAAACCGTGTCCACAAAATTCCCCATCACCTTGACCTTCACGGGGATCTCCTCGTAAAATTTTTCCTCTCTTTCGCCTCCCTTGGCGGGGGCCGTCCCTTTTGTTTCCTTCTTCTCCTGTTCCTCCGCCCGCTTGTCCGAAGGTTTCATGGCCGCACGGACCTCTTCGCCCGGCTTGGCCTTACCAGCCTCTACTTTGGGAGGGGCGGGCTCAAAAAGGAGGAATTCGAGCCCCGCCTCTTTCCCCGCTACGGAGACAGCGTGAAAGAGCCCCGGTATCTCCCGGCGGTCGGGCAAGCGGATCACCGCCTCTCTAAACATCTCTTCGAGTTTCCTTACCTCGCTTAGATAACGGTCTTTCTCCTTCACGACCCGCTCCCGGTCGGCAATTTTTTCGTTCAGCTCTTTTATCTGCCCTTGAAGCTGCGAGCGTTTCGCCATGACGGGGCCCAGCAAATAAAACCAGTAACCGATGACGGCAAGTAGGTAGAGGCCCGCGACAATGGCCACCCGGGTCTTCATGGGCATCTTCTTCCAATCGTCGGCAATGGCCATTTCTTCTCCTAAATTCCCCTCTTCAGGGCACAGGAAAGCTGAAATTGCTGAAGCTTAACCTGGGCCTCTTCCACCTGTTTAGACGATACGAGCTCCACGGAAAGGATAAAGGGGGATGCTTCCAAATTCTTCATGAGCTGTACGATGGCAAAGTTGTCTCGTGCCTTTCCTTCCAGCTGGATATTACTTTCGCTCTGAACGAGCTTCTCCAGCCACACGCTCCCCACCGGCACCTGGGAGGCAATATCGGCCAGGAGCTTTACCGTGTACACGCGCCCCCGTTCGAGCTCGCCGATGACGGCCAGTTTCTTTTCCAGCGCCTTTTTCTCCAGTTTGATCCTGTCTACTTCCCCGACCATCTTATTCAAGGCGCTCAGGCGGTCCTCCTTGCTCTTGACCTCTTCCGCCAGGGATTTTACCGACCCCACGGACCAGAGGTATAGGGCGATAAGGCAGAGCACAAACAAGGCGGTCCCTGTCGTGAAAAGTGTAATCTGACGCAGATAGGTCTCTTTCTTGGCAATTTCGTGATAGGGTAGCAGGTTTATCTTGATCATTTATCCCCCACCCTCCTTAAGGCAAGCCCCGTCACTACCGCGAGCCGCGGCGCTATGGACCTAAGCCCTTCTCCATTCGGCAACTTTCGGCTCAATCCTATATGGCGAAAGGGGTCAGCCAGGGAAACGGGAAGCCGCAAGCGATCGGATACTTCCTGGGCCAGACGGGGAAGCAAGGCACTTCCCCCGGAGAGGATGATCTCCTTTATCTCTTCGTTCCCTTCGTAAGTGGAGCGAAAGTAGTCGATGGAGCGCTCAATTTCGAGAACGATGGGATCGGCGTAACTTAAGAGCTCTTCTTCAAACTCCCCACGCTGGGAAGCCGCAGCCGGGCCGGAAATCTTCAACTTTTCCGCTTCTTCGAAAGAAAGGCCGTGATGGGCCTGGATGGCTTCCGTCACGGCATTTCCTCCCAAGGCAAAATCCCGGGTAAAGACGGAGATAGCGTTTTTCACGACGTTGATATTGGTGGTACTCGCCCCGATATTGATGAGCACGGCAATATCCGGCTCATCGTAACTGTAGTTGCGCTCGTACATGGTCTCCAGGGCAAAGGAATCCACATCCATAATGAGGGGCTTAAGCCCCGCCAGGCTCACCGCTTCTACATAACCCTCCACGAATTCCTTCTTTGCCGCCACGATCACAACGTCCAGAAGATTCGGGTTGTGAATATTCTGGCCGAGGACTTGAAAATCGAAATTCACCTCTTCCATATTGTCGAAGGGGAAATACTTGTTGGCCTCGTCGAGAATGGCATGCCTCAATTCCTCTTCTTCCATCTCCCGGAAAGGGGCTTTTTTATAATCACCGATTGCCCGGATAGGGAAATGACGGCGCCCATTCCTTGACAACGCGCCTCCCTCACGAGCCTTTTTAACGTCTCTACCAGCTTCCCTAAATCGGCAATGGCCCCTTCAACGATGACGCCTTTTTCCAGCGCTGTTTCCTGATACTTAACGACTTCCGCCCTTTGCCTCTGATCGTTCACCTGCATGAGCTTCACCGTATGAGAACCGATATCGAGGCCCACCAGCTTTCCCTTCCTGGCGGAAATAAGCGCCGAGACATCAAAACTCGAAATCTTGGAGATCAAATCGCTAATCGCCATCTATTATCCCTGATAAGATACGTTCAACGGCTGAACCGATAAATAATGTCTCCCTTCTTCACCATGCCGAGCTCGTCCCGGGCTACCTTTTCGATGTACACGGGGTCTGTTTTGAGGAGTTCCACGGTTCTTGCAAGCCGGCTGTTTTCGTTGGTTAGTTCCTGATTGGTTTGTTTGACGGCCGCCAGGCGCTGGCGCAAAAAGTAATTATCCCGGAGGCCTCGATTGCCGAAGACGGTCATGAGAAGAAAGATGAAGACAATTACCAGGACAAAACGACCGATTTTCATGATGCCCCCGGTGTTCGCTTTGGATGGTTAAAATCTACTACAAACGGTATAAATTAATCAACCACTATTTTCCACATTTCCCACCGGCAAGGTCATCTGGGGTACACCGAGGAAAAATTTTCCCTCTTCCATCCACTCCTTGAGGATATAGGCTATCTCCCGGGCCTTGTAGTAACTCGACAGGGGTGCGGTGGGCACCTTCTTCCCCATAATGGTGATCTCCCCGCTTCTCAGTTCCTTATAACTGACCTCGCCCAAGCTCTTTACCACCCCCTTGGGATAATCCGTACTGTAATCATAAATTTGCGTGTAGATATCCTCGTCTTTAACGGCCGTATAGCGCGCCATCTCTTCGTCGAGGATGGGAATGGGGACCCCGATTCCCACGAAAAGAGACACGCCGTAGCCTTGAATACTGGCCCCTACGAGCCAACGGGGAGACATCTGTTTCAAATCCCCGATGACGGCAATGGTCCCCGCCCCCGCCTTGGGCACGCCGTTTTGCCCTCGGGGCACATGGGGATTATGCTGGGTACCCGGCCAGGCGACAAAGCCCTGGCCTCCGCCCAAGAATATCCGTGTCCCCACCCCGATGGTGCGGTAGTAAGGATCGTTGAAAAGGGGGCTGAGCTGGCCGGAGGTGGCATAGTTGGCATTCCCCATCCGCGGGCGCAGCATGCCCATGTAGGTGTAGATGGTTTTATCGGACATATTAACGGCGCAACTATAATTCTGGTAGGCATTCCGCGGATTGAAGAGAAAGGCGTCTCTCAAATCATGAATGGTGATGTTCTTTTCGAATTTCCTCGCCGGGTAGCAATCCGTCCCGTAGCCTTCCGCCCGCAGACGAATGACATTACCTGCCACCAGGTCTTCTATGACGTGCCCTCCCCCGTAGTTAAACTCCCCGGGATAAACACTGTTTAAGGGATCGCCTTCGATCACTTCGGTGGCACCGATGTAACAATCCACGGCGGCGAGACCCGCATAGGCCGGCACATCGTTGAGCCAAACGCGGTTCGCCTTTATTCTTGGGGAGGTGTGTCCGAAATTGATAAAGGCACCGGAAGAGCACATGGGGCTGAAAGTGCCCGTCGTTACCACATCCACGCGCCTTGCTGCTTCCACTTCCCCGTGGCGCTCCACGATATCAATCATCTCCTCCGCCGTCACGACGACGACGCGCCCCTCACGGATCTTCTCGTTTATCTCTTCGTACGTTTTCTTTATCCGCCGCCTTTTCATCCCGCCACGCATACTACCCTTACGGCCTCATGACATCAAGAAAAAATTCCCGCTCGCAGAGGGGACCGATGGCTGCCACCGTCATCAAGTCGAAAGAGAAAATTTCCCTCGCCAGGGCCTGGAGATCTTCTGCCTTCACCATATCCACCCCCCGAAGGATTTCTTCTTCGCTCAAATGGCGGCCGAAGTATATCTCGCTTCGCGCCAGGCGACTCATTCTCGTATCCGTATTTTCCATGCTCAAGAGATAGTTACCCTTCACGAGCTCCTTGGCATTGGTAAGCTCCCGGTCGGTTACTGGCACCTCGGCCATCCGCTTCAGTTCTGCCAGGATGAGCCCCAATACTTCCCTCGCCTCCTTTACCCCCGTCCCGGCATAGACGCCGAACATGCCCGCTTCCAAATAGGGGGCCCAAAAAGAGTGAACCGCGTAAGCCAGACCCCTCTTTTCCCTTATTTCCTGAAAAAGGCGAGAACTCATGCTTCCCCCTAAAAGGGTGTTCAGGATTACGGCGTGGTAGCGATTGGGAGCCGTTGTGGAAGGGGCGGGAACGGCCACGATCATGTGTACCTGCTCGAGGTCCTTCTCCAAAACGGCCACCTGATGGTTAATGACCGGCAGTGCCCCGCCCGACCCCTTTTCGATGGAATCACCCAGGGTGCCAAACGTCCCCTCGCACATTTTCACCAGGTGGTCGTGGTCTAAATTTCCCGAGGCGGCAATAACGATGTTTTCCCCGCCATAGTGTGAACGGAAGAAATCCCGTATCTCATCCCGGGTAAAATTCTTCACCACTTCCCGGCGTCCCAAAACGGGCAGGGCCAGCCTGTGCCCTTTCCAAAAGCGGGCTTCGCAGAAATCATGGATGTAGTCGTCCGGCGTATCTTCCAGCAGATTTATTTCCTGCTCCACGACCGCCTTTTCCCGCGCGATATCGCCTTCATCGAATCGGGAGTAGAGAAACATGTCGGCGAGCACGTCCAGGGCCGGCTCCAAGCTGTAATCGGGCACCTTCACGTAGAAGGAGGTCAGCTCCTTGCCCGTATAGGCGTTCATCATGCCGCCCACGGACTCGATGGCCGAGGCGATTTCCAAGGCGCTGCGCCGCTCGGTCCCCTTGAACAGCATGTGCTCTATGAAGTGAGAAATGCCGCTCACGGCTTCCGTCTCGTAGCGAGACCCGCAGCGCACCCAGATTCCCAGGGATACGGAGCGGACATGGTCCACACGTTCTGAGACCACCCGGACTCCGTTGGGCAGAACCGTTTTACGGTACATTTTCTCCCAGGGCTTCTTTTCGACTCAACCGGATCTTCCCCTGTTTGTCTATCTCTAACACCTTAACCAGGATCTCGTCCCCTTCTCGGACGATGTCGGTGACCTTCTTAACGCGGTTCCGATCCAGCTGCGAGATGTGTACCAGGCCTTCCGTTCCCGGTAAGATTTCTACGATGGCACCGAAATCAACCACCTTCTTTACCGTACCCCGGTAAATCCTCCCCACTTCTGCATCTTCCGTAAGCCATTTCACCATTTCCACGGCCCTGGCTGCAGCCTTGGCGTCATTAGAGGCGATGGTAACGGTCCCATCGTCCTCCACATCGATAGTTACCCCTGTTTCGCTTATTATCTGCCGTATGTTCTTCCCTCCCGCCCCGATGACGTCACGGATCTTTTCGGGTTTTACCTTCACTGTCGTAATCCGCGGGGCATAGATGGAAATATCCTTCCTTGGCGCCGCAAGGGTCTCTCTTATCTTCTCGAGGATGAAAAGCCTTCCCTCCCTCGCCTGGGCCAGGGCCTGACGGAGGATATCCGAGGTTAAGCCCTCGATCTTGATATCCATCTGCATGGCCGTGACGCCCTTGGCCGTTCCGCATACCTTGAAGTCCATATCGCCTGCATGATCCTCGTCCCCCAAGATGTCCGTAAGAACCACAACGCGGTCGCCTTCCTTCAAAAGGCCCATGGCGATGCCCGCCACCTGATCGCGGATGGGCACCCCTCCATCCATGAGGGCCAGGGTCCCACCGCACACCGTGGCCATGGAAGAAGACCCGTTGGAGGAAAGGATTTCCGAAACAAGGCGAATCGTATAAGGAAATTTCTCCTTATCCGGCAAGATGGGGAGCAATGCCCTGCGTGCCAGGTTACCGTGACCTATCTCCCGGCGACCGGGGCTTCTTAATGGCTTGGCTTCTCCTACACAGTAAGGCGGGAAATTGTAGTGAAGCATGAAAGACCTCATTTCCTCGCCCAAGATGAAGTCGAGGCGCTGCTCGTCCCCCGCCGTGCCCAACGTGAGCGTAACGAGGGCCTGTGTCTCTCCCCGGTTGAAAAGGGCAGAGCCATGAGCCCTGGGCAAGATACCCACCTCGGCCGAGATGGGCCGGATCTCTTTTTCCGTCCTCCCGTCGATGCGCCGCCCCTCCTTTAGGATCATCTCCCGCATGACCTTTCTTTCCAGGCTATCCAGGAATTGATTGGCGGCCGATAAACTATCTTCACCTTGGGCGGCTACCTGTTCCAAAACGCGCTCCCTTACTTCCCTCAACATCGCCTGACGTTCCTGTTTCCTGGGCATGTGATAGGCCGCTTCAAGGCCGCCTCTTGCCATCTCCTCGATGGTTTTCGCCAGGCTATCATCGATTTTTGCTTCTACTACCGGTCTTTTGGGCTTCCCCATCGCCGCTTGCAGGCGCTCTTGGAGCTCGATGATGGGGCGCATGGTCTCGAGGCCAAAGCTTATGGCCTCCACGATGTCTTCCTCCGAGACCTCTTTTGCCTCCCCTTCCACCATGACCAGATCCACGGCAAAAGAACCATCCTCTCGAGGCGAGCCCTTGCGCCCGGAGATGAAAAGGTCCATTTCACTGCGCTCCAGGTCGTCCTGGGCAGGATTGACGACGAGGCGGCCGTCGATCTTTCCCAACCTCACCCCCGCCACGGGCCCCTTGAAGGGCACGTCCGAAAGGCACAGGGCCGCCGAGGTGCCAATCATAGCGGCAACCGCCGGATCGTTCTCCGCATCCACGGAGAATAGAGAAGCAATTATTTGGGTCTCGAAAAAGTAGCCCTTAGGTATGAGGGGCCTAATCGACCGATCAATCATGCGGGAGGTGAGAATTTCCCTTTCGTTCGGGCGACCCTCCCGTTTAAAGAAACCACCGGGGATTTTCCCCGCCGCATACGTGAGTTCCTGGTAATCGACGGTGAGGGGTAGAAAATCGAGCCCCTCTCGACCTGTTTTCAAGGAAACGACGGTCACCAGGACAACCGTATCCCCGTATCGGACCAGGCATGCCCTATCGGCCTGCCCTGCCATATAGTTTGTTTTGATAGAGATTTCTCTCCCCGCAAATTCACATCTAAAAATGTCGCTCATACGCTATTCAATTACACCTTTCTCTTTTTTTGTTTTCATCTTCTCAAGCCCAGCCTCTGGATCAGGGCCCGGTAACGTTCTACATCCTTGCTCTTTATGTACTCCAGCAGTCTTCGCCTCTGGCCGACCAGTTTTAGTAATCCCCGCCTCGAATGATGGTCCTTTTTGTGGGTCTTGAAGTGCTCCGTGAGATAGTCAATCCTCTCCGTAAGGAGGGCGACCTGCACTTCCGGCGAACCGGTATCCTTCTCGTGGGTCCTGAATTTCTCGATTATTTCCCGCTTTTTTTCTGTGTTCAACACCTTTCCTTCCTCCTAAAAATATATAATCCGCGGGTTTTTACCTACCATGGAAAACCCTGCCTATCTTTGCCCGACCATCCCCTTCCCATTTGGCCAGGGCAATTAACTCGCCACTTTGATTTATGAATTTTATCACATCTCCCCTGTTAAGGGAAGAAATATCATGCCCCTCGAATACCTTCTCCGTGGGTGGTATCCCCTGTCTCAACTTTTTCTCCCACTCGGCACTTACTTCAATTGCCGGCAGGTGCACAAGGGCCTCATTTAGAGAAAAGATCTTTTCTTCGTATCCGGCCGTCTCATCCAGAGAAACGGCTTCTTTCTCTCCGAAAGGGCCGCACTTCAGCCGACGCAGTTCCTTGAGACTTGCCCCGCATCCTAACATCTTACCTGCATCGGCACATAAAACCCGCACATAAGTACCACTGGAGCAGGAAATAAGAAACCGCACGCAAGGTAAATCAATATGCTCGATTTCTATATTATACACCTCTACCTGCCGCGAAGGTACGTCTACCTTCACCCCACGCCGTGCCCAGCGATACAAGGGTTGCCCCCGGTATTTTACCGCCGAGAAATAGGGTGGCTTTTGCTCGATCTTACCGACCAATCCTTTCATGACCTCCTTCACCTGCGATGGCGTCACGAAAGGCGTCCGCTGGGAAATAACCTCCCCTTCCATATCCAGGGTATCCGTTTCTACCCCTAAGACCATTGTCGCCCGGTACAATTTATCCCCCGCCGCTAAGTAAGAGGCAATTTTCGTCGCCTCCCCTAAACAGATGGGCAAAACCCCGGTGGCCATCGGATCTAAGGTGCCCGTATGGCCTGCCTTTTTTACCCCCAAGATCTTTTTAACCCGGCTTACGCACGCCTGCGACGTAATTCCGGCGGGTTTATCCACCACTAGGACACCGTTCACGAAACCACCCGGTACATATCAATCGTCTCGAGCACCTGCCTTTTGACCGCCTCGATATCACCCTGAAGGCGGCAGGCGGCGGCATTGCGATGTCCGCCTCCCCCCAACGTCCTTGCCACCTGCTCCACATCTATCTCATCCTTGGAGCGTAGGCTGACCTTGTATGTCGCCGGCTCCACCTGGGAAAACAGAATCGAAATCGCCACCCCGCGGATGCGTCGTCCCAGATCCACCAATCCTTCCGTATGGTGATGGTAAGCACCCGTTTCCTCCAAGTCCTTGAGCATCACCGTAAGACAGGCCACTTTTCCTCCCTTCTCCAGGCTTAAGCTGGAGAGAACGCGGGCCATGAGCCTCATCTTCTCTACCGGCTCGTTTTCATAGATTTGCTGGGAGATCCACTGGGGATGGGCACCGCAAGCCACCAATTTACTTGCCGCCACCAAGGCCCCGGCCGTGGTGTTTCCGTAATGGAAGGAACCCGTATCGGTCAAGATAGCCGTATAAAGACAGGTGGCCATTTCCGGCGTGGGCCGCAACCTAATCGCCTCCAAAAGACGCCATATGAGCTCGCCGGTGGAGCTGGCTTGAGGGTCGATGAGTCTTATTTCGCAAAATCCGTCATTGCTTAGGTGATGGTCGATGTTCACAATGGTGCGAACGGCCTGAATCCTCGAGGCCTCCCTTCCCACCCGGTCCAGCTCGCTGCAATCGAGCACGAATGCCGCCTCATAGCCTCCAATCTCCCCCAAGGTATGGGTGATTTGAGACGCCCCGGGCAGGAAGAGATAATTTTCCGGCGTGGGGTCTTCGTTGTATACGGTTGCGTCTTTCCCCAACTCTTTCAGAAGCAGGCCCAGGGCAAGTTCAGAACCGAGGGCATCGCCATCGAGCCTTACGTGTGATGTGATGAGGAAGTGGTGACATCGATTTATCACCTCAATAATCTTATCGATCATCCAATTCCTTCTGGCCATCTTCCTTGGCGTGAATCTCGCGAATCAGATTTTCTATGCGTGTCCCGTAAGCGAAAGACGTATCGGCGATGAAGGTCAACTCCGGCACGTACCTGATGCATAGGCGCCGACCCAATTCCCGACGGAAGAACCCGGAGGCATGATCCAAAGCCGCCTTCGTTTCTTCCCGGCAAGTTTCCTGACCCATTTCTACGAAAAACACCTTGGCATGTCTCAAATCGTCGGACACCTTAACCCCCGTTAAGGTCACCAGGGATATTCGGGGGTCCCCCATCTCCTTTCGCATGATATCGGCCATCTCTTCCATAATTTGTTCCGCCACCCGCACGGCGCGCTTAAAATGGGCCATACTTATCCTCCATATACGTGGCAGGCCGGCGACCCTCCGCCGGGGAAAGATTCATCATTTCCTGATGCACGCTGATAACTTCCCCTAAGTTCATTTCCTCGATAAATTTCACCACCAAGGCCATTTTTTTTTCGATGACCACCCGATCGTTACCCACCAGGGAAAATCCAATGCACGTCCTCTGCCAGACATCGTTTAAACCCACCTCGGCAATGGAGATGTTGAACTCATTTTGGGTTCTCTTAATAAGGCGGGCGACAATGCCTCTTTTCTCCTTTAGGGAGTGCGCCTCCGGTATGATCATTTCCACCCAACCCGAGCCGACGATCATAGCTTGCGCTCCATCTTCTCTTTCACGTACGCCTCGATTATGTCCCCTTCCTTGAGGTCATCGAAGTTTTCTATGCCCACTCCACACTCAAAACCCGCCGCCACTTCTCGCACATCGTCCTTCAATCGCTTAAGAGAGGCCATTTTACCCTCATGGACAATCTCTCCGTTTCTTATGATTCTGACGCTGCTATTCCTCGCTATCTTCCCCTCCGAAACGAAACAACCCGCCACGACCCCCACCTTGGGGATGCGGAAAAGCTGCCTTACCTCTGCCCGCCCCAGGATGACTTCCTTGTAGATAGGCTCTAACATCCCTTCCATCGCGGCCTTCACGTCCGAAACAAGGTCGTAGATGATATTGTAGATCTTTATTTCCACCCCCTCCTGTTCCGCCACCTCTAACACCCTTGCATCCGGTTTCACATTGAACCCTATGATCACCGCATCGGCCGATGAAGCGAGCATCACGTCCGTTTCTGTGATATTGCCCGTGGAACTGTGGATGATCTTGATCTGAATGTCTGAAGTACCTAACCGCTTGAGCGCCTCCGATATGGCTTCAATGGACCCCTGGACATCGGCCCGCAAGATGACGTTCAGTTCCTTCGTCCCTTCCTTCATGCGGGCATAGAGCTGCTCCAAGGTAATCTTGGTTTTGGCCGATAATTCCTTCTCCCTTTCTTTTCTCATCCAATATTCGGCGGCGGCCTTGGCTTTCTTATCGTCGTTTACCACTACGAACTGGGCACCCACCTGCGGCACGCGCGAAAAACCGATCACCTCCACAGGCATGGAAGGACCTGCCTCTTTTATGCGCCTTCCCTTATCGTTAATGATGGCCCTCACGCGACCGTACTCCGAGCGGCACACAAAGATATCGCCTTCCCTCAAGGTCCCCTCCTGGACCAGAATGGTCGCCACGGGGCCTCTCCCCTTATCTAACTTGGCCTCGATAACCGTTCCCCTCGCGGGGCGCGTCGGGTCTGCCTTCAACTCCAGGATATCGGCCTGCAGGAGAATCATTTCGAGCAGCTCTTCGATGTTTGTCCTCTGCTTGGCCGAAACTTCGCAGTAGACCGTGTCCCCTCCCCATTCCTCCGGAACGAGATCGTATTCAGCCAGCATGCGCTTCACCCGCTCGGGGTCGGCATTTGGTTTGTCAATTTTGTTGATGGCCACGAGGATGGGCACTTTTGCCGCTTTGGCATGATTTATGGCCTCTACCGTCTGATCCATCACCCCATCATCGGCGGCGACTACGAGTACCACCACATCGGTCACCTGGGCACCTCGGGCCCTCATGGCCGTAAACGCCTCATGCCCTGGGGTATCGAGAAAAACGATGTCGCGATTGTTGATCCGTACATGATAGGCCCCGATCGCCTGAGTTATGCCCCCGGCCTCCTCTTCCGTCACATTCGTTTTTCTGATGGCATCCAGAAGAGAGGTTTTCCCATGATCCACATGTCCCATCACGGTTACCACCGGGGCCCGGGGAACCAAATGGCGTGGGCCGCCATCCGGTTGAAGGAGAGACTCATCGTACTCGACTTCTTCCCGTTCGAGGGTATAGGAAAACTCGGAAGCAATGAGGCTCGCCGTATCGAAATCGAGGGCCTGGTTGATATTGGCCATGACGCCCAGGCCCATCAACTTGTTTATCACCTCCGCCGCCTTCACCCCCATCTTCTTGGCCAGATCACCCACCGTAATGGTATCGACAACCTTGATTCTTCTCTTGATGGCTTTGGGCACCGTTATCTCGGTTTTTTTCATCCGCTCGGGAGGGATGACCTTTTTCTCTTCCCGGGGGCGGGCAGGCCATTCTTCGATCTCCGTCTCGATGACCTTTAATTTCCTCTCCACCAGCTTCTTCATGAACACTTTTTTCTTTGCCGGTGCCGGCTCCGAGATGATGACCTCTACCGGTTTTTTGCCTTTCTTTTTTTCCGGCTCCCATTTCGGTGGTTTCACTTCCGCCGGCTTAGCAATTTCGGGGGGCGGGGGGGGAGGCTCCGGAGTTACTTCAGGGGCAACCGTCGGCTTTTCCTGCACCGGTGCCTCCGAAACAGGGGCCACAACCTCTTTTGCCGGGGTTTCCTTAGGCCTTTCCCTTTCTTTTTTCTCCTTGGGAGGGGCTACCGGTCTAAGCTCCGGTTTTTCTTTTTCCTTTTTAGGGGGAGGGGGAGCTTCGGCGGGTTTCTCCACTACAACCGAGGTCGGAACGGCGTTAGGCGTTAGGCTGACGGGTGGCTCCTCAACCGGCGTAGGACGAACGGCACGACGGCGGATAACGGTGGACGTAATTCTCTTTTCCTCCACCTCGGTTTTGACCCCACCCTTCAATTCCTGGTAGATTCGCTCGACCTCCGCCTCCTCCAGCGAACTGGAATGGGTCTTACCCGTTATCCCCATGGCCTCCAGTCGAGCGATCAATTCCTTGTTTTCCAGGCCCAGTTCTTTCGCTAGTTCGTAAACCCGCTTTTTTGTCATGGCAAACCTTCCGGCAATCTTTACGCCTTTGATGTTACTTCATCGAGCAATTGAGCTGCCCCGTCTATAAGTTCCTTCGCCTTCGCGGCATCTATGCCGGTACTCTCCACTATCATACTTACATCGGCGGCGGCAATCATGGCCACGCTTTTTAATCCCTTGCCAAAAAGGAGTTTGGCCAGGCTCTCCGTCATCCCCGGGATGGCCATCAGCATCTTTTCCCCGCCTTCGGGGGACTTAACCGCCGATTCGCTCTTTACGTCGATCTTCCAACCCGTAAGCCTGACGGCGAGACGCACATTTTGCCCATTTTTCCCAATGGCCAGAGACAACTGATCATCGGGCACAATTACCTCCATGGCCTTGTTTTCCTCATCTATGTATACCCGTTCGGCCTTCGCCGGGGAAAGGGCTGCGCAAATGAACTTCGCCGGATCCTCGCTGTAAGGGACGATATCGATCTTTTCTCCTTTGAGCTCCTGCACCACCGACTGAACCCTGGCTCCTCTTACCCCCACGCAGGCCCCGACGGGGTCTATGTCGCGATCTCGACTAAGAACGGCGATCTTAGACCTCCTTCCCGGTTCCCTCGCGACATTCACGATCTCTATGAGCCCCTCGGAAATCTCGGGCACCTCTATTTCAAACAGGGCTTTGAGGAAACCGGGGTGGGTCCGCGACAGGATTATCTGAGGCCCCTTGGTGTTCTTCTTGACATCGAGTACGTAGGCGCGAATCCTGTCTCCCCGGCGATAGGACTCCCGCGGAATCTGCTCGGACACGGGCACGATCCCTTCCGCCATGCCCAGGCTCACGATGATATTCCCTCCATCCAACCGATGGACAAAGCCCGTTACGATGTCCCCCTTTCGATCCTTGTACTCCTCATAGATGACATCCCTCTCCGCATCCCGGATACGCTGCGTTATTATCTGCTTGGCCGTCTGAACGGCGATACGACCCAAGGTGGTGGTATCGATCTTCATGCCCAGGCTATCGCCAATTTCCGCCTCTTCATCCATCTGCCGGGCTTCTTCCAGCGAGACCTGGGTGAGGGGATCGGTAACCTTATCCGTGACGGTTTTAAAGAGAAAAACCTCTATTTCCCCCTCCTCATCATTGTAATGGGCCTCCACTTCCGCGCGAGCACCCAACTTCTTTCTCGCCGCGCTCACCATAGCCGCTTCTAAGGCTTCGATGATAACGGATTTATCGATCCCTCTATCTTTGCCCATCTGTTCGATCAAACGTTTGAGTTCCGGGAACATCCCCTATTTCCTCCCGTTCAGAAATCTATCTCTTCGTCGAGACGTGCACTGACCACCATGGAGCGGGGAATGGTAAAAACCATCTCTGCCGCCTCTAACCGCAGGGTTTTTTCTCCCCCCTCCTCTCGATAGGACAGAAGCACGCCGGAAAAGCTCTTTTTCCCTTCTATCTTTTCCCTGGTGCGCACCTTTATGCGTCGCCCTTGAAAACGTAAAAAATCCTCGTCCCGATAAATGGGCCTCTGCGGACCCGGAGACGAGACCTCCAACATGTAGGAGCAAGGCGGCAGGTTGTGGACGTCGAGCACATCCCCGGCCAGCCCGCTGATGAAGGCACAGTCATCAATGGTAATCCCCCCGGTTTATCCAGATATAGGCGTACTATCCACCTGCCCCTCATGGGGATGCATTCCGCAAAGATGAGGTCCATCCCCTGGGCTTCGATGACCGGTTCTAAGAGAACCCTGATTTGTTCCGAGTACTGTTCTTTTATATCCATCAATTACTCACTACTAAACCAAATGCGTGGAAAAAAAAAGTGGGCAACTGCCCACCCGCATCAAACAAACGGATTAAATACTTCGTAATACAAAAAAATTGAAATTGCAAGGGAAAAATGGAGCGGGCGATGGGAATCGAACCCACGACGTCCAGCTTGGGAAGCTGGCATTCTACCTCTGAATTACGCCCGCTTCCTTTGCAAACGCACGGTATCTTAATTAAGGTATTTCATTTGTCAAGATTTTTCTCCTTTGCCGGCAAGGCGAAGATCGATGGCCTTTCCGTGAGCCGTAAGACCCTCCCTTTGGGCAAATCTCCTCGCAAAAGGACCCAGTTTCCTCAAAGCCGGTTCGGAGATGGAAATCACGCTTATTCTTTTGAAGAAATCGTAGACCCCCAAGGCGGAAGAAAAGCGCGCCGTTCCCCCCGTGGGCAGTATATGGTTGGGACCGGCCAAATAATCACCCATCGTCTCCGGCGTATAGGGCCCTAAAAACACGGCGCCGGCATTTCTTACCAGAGGCAATAGCTTTTCCGGGTCTTTGGTGGCAATCTCGAGATGCTCCGGTGCAAACCTGTTGGCTACCTCCATGGCCTCGGTAAGGTCCCGCGTAATGATCGAAACACCGTAGCTATCAATGGCTTGTCGGCAGATGGATTTCCGCTCCAGGGCCTTCATCTGCCTCTCTACCTCCTTTGCCACCTCGCGGGCAAACCCCATGTCCGGGGTAACAAGAATGGCGGCCGCTTGCTCGTCATGTTCCGCCTGGGCAAGAAGGTCAGAGGCAACGAAGGCGGGGTTTACCCGGCCATCTGAGACGATGAGGCATTCGCTCGGACCGGCGATCATATCAATGGAAACGCGTCCATAGACGAGGCGCTTGGCGGCGGCCACGTAAGCGTTGCCCGGCCCTACTATTTTATCTACTGCCGGGATCGTCTCCGTTCCGTAGGCCATCGCGGCAACGGCCTGGGCCCCTCCTACCTTGAAGATCCTACTTATGCCGCAGATTTGCGCGGCAGCGATCACCAACGGATTAATCTCCCCCCGCGACGAAGGAGAAGCCATTATTATCTCTCCTACTCCCGCAATGGCCGCGGGAATAGCCGCCATCAATACGGTGGAGGGATAAGCGGCCCTTCCCCCAGGACAGTATATCCCCACGCGGGCAAGGGGAACTACCTTCTGCCCGAGCACGAGACCTGCCTCCTCGTACCTCCAATCGGATACTACCTGATGGCGGTGAAAGCGCTCTATCCTTTCGGCGGCCAGCTTTAACATCTCCATGTCTTCCGCCGAAACGTTTGCCATTGCCCTTTCTATCTCATCCGGGCTTACGAGCGCCATTTCGGGCGTTAAGCGCACCCCGTCATATCTTTCCGTATAGGCAAAAAGGGCCTCATCGCCCCTCTTTTCTACCTCTTCGCAGATGGCGGCCACCGTTTGCACGACTTCCTCCGCCATCACCCCGCCGCGCCCCAAAATTCGCCGGAACTCTCTCTCAAATTCCTTATCGGTTGTACTTATAATCCTCATTTGCCGTCCTTTACCCTCTCGATGGCGGCCCCCAGGGCCCTGAATTTTTCTTCCAGACGCTCATAACCCCTGTCCAGGTGATAAATGCGAGAAATGACCGTCTCCCCCTCGGCGGCGAGCCCGGCCAGGACGAGGGAAGCCGAGGCGCGAAGGTCGGTCGCCATTACGGGGGCCCCTTTCAGTTGCTTCACCCCCCGCACGACGGCCGAGGACCCCCGCACGACGATATCGGCCCCCATGCGCAAAAGCTCGCTTACGTGCATGAACCGGTTTTCGAAAACCGTCTCCGTGATGACGGAGAGCCCCGATCCCAATGCCATGAAGCTCATCATCTGAGCCTGGAGATCGGTGGGAAATCCCGGATAAGGGGCCGTTTTTATGTCCACACTCTTGATGGACTTTGTCCCTAAGACCCTTATGCCCATCTGGTCTATATCCACCCTCACATCGGCTTCCCGCAACTTTGCGATCAGGGCGTCCTGATGGCGAGGATCGGCGTTTTTTACCATTACATCCCCCCCCGTGATCCCGGCGGCGATCATAAAGGTTCCCGCCTCTATGCGATCGGGGATTACCGAGGCCTCCACCGGTCTAAGCGCGGAGACTCCATCTATTCTTATGACATCCGTTCCCGCCCCAACGATTCGGGCCCCCATCATGTTCAACACTTCTGCCAGATTCACCACTTCCGGTTCTCGGGCCGCATTCTTTATCACGGTCGTGCCTTCCGCTAACGTGGCCGCCATCATAATATTCTCCGTGCCCGTAACGGTAGAGATATCGAAATAAATGGTCGTCCCCCTAAGACGCCTGGCCTTGGCCTCGATGTATCCCTCTTTGAGTTCCACCTCCGCCCCCATCTCCTGCAGGGCGCGGATATGCAGATTCACCGGTCTGGCCCCGATGGCACACCCGCCGGGAAGGGATACCCGCGCTTCTCCGAGGCGGGCAACGAGAGGCCCCAGAACCAAAATGGATGCCCTCATGGTACGCACCAAATCGTAAGAGGCTTGAACGGAGGTGATATTATCGGCATTTACCCGCACGACATCACCGCGCTCGACCTTGACCCCCATATTGGCCAACAAACGGGAAATGGTCTTGATGTCCGCCAAATCCGGGATATTGTGAAAGGTATTCCACCCCCGGGTAAGCAATGAGGCCGCCATGACGGGAAGGGACGCATTCTTGGCCCCGCTCACCTTTACTTCTCCTTGAAGGCGCCTACCGCCGACAATAACGATCTTATCCATATCTCGCCCCTTAAACTTTCCTCATGGCAACTACACGTGCCTCGCCGAGGTAGTCGTGTAGAACCTTTACCTCACCGTAATTACCTGAGTCCCAGGCCTTCTTGCCTACTAAACCGGCGATTTTTTCACCCACCTCGAGCAGAAGCCACCCCCCCACCATTAGCCTACTTGCCGACTCCACAATTAGCGCCTCATGCAGTTTAACCCCATCCTCTCCCCCGTCCAGGGCCATCAGGGGCTCGTAGTTCCTCACACCAGCGGGGAGATTTGCGAGCTCCCCGGTGGGTATATAGGGCGGGTTGGAGAGGATCAGATGAAAAACACCGGAAATAGCACTTAGCCCGGAGGAAAGAAGGAAATCTATTTTTTCTCTCACGCCCAATCTTTGCGCGTTTTCCCTCGCCACACAAAGCGCCTCGGGTGACAAGTCCGTCGCCAATACCCATACTTTTTCCAATTCCGCGGCCATGGTAATGCCGATCGCCCCGGAGCCGGTACCCACGTCGATAATTTTCAATCTTTGTGGCGAAAAACCTCGGGCCAAACTTAATGCGGCCTCCACCAGCCGTTCCGTCTCCGGGCGAGGGATAAGGACCCTCCCATCCACCTTAAACGTCCGAGACCAAAATTCCTTCTCCCCAACAAGGTAAGCTATCGGTTCATGGCCCAGACGACGGTTAACTAACTCTTCGTAACGCCACTTTTCTTCTTCTGTCAATCTGTAATCTGGATGGCTGTATAGAAAAGTCCTTTGCACTCCCAACACGTGGGCAAGCAGTACCTCGGCATCCAGTACCGAAGTGAAAATACCGGCCTCTCTCAGCCTTTGCGCGGCCAGTCTAATTACTTCTCTTAACTGCATGCCACCTGGGACATGCTGCTTTTCAAGGCTTCTGCCTGATAGTGGGCAATCAAGGCATCGACCATTTCTCCGATTTCCCCATCGAGAAATTCTTCCAGGTTGTAAACGGTCAGGTTTATTCTATGGTCGGTAACCCGTCCCTGGGGAAAGTTATACGTGCGAATCCTTTCACTCCGATCGCCACTACCTACCTGGCTTTTTCTCATCCGGGCGAGCTCTTCGTTCTGTTTGCTCACCATTTGATCGAGGAGCCGGGCCCTAAGCACTTTCATGGCCTTCGCCTTGTTTTTATGCTGGGACTTTTCATCCTGACAGGAGACCACGATGCCCGTGGGGAGGTGGGTGATACGTACGGCCGAGTCGGTAGTATTCACGCTCTGGCCTCCATGCCCACTGGAGTGGAACACATCGATCCTGATATCCTTGGGGTCTATCTCTACCTCTACTTCCTCCGCTTCGGGCATGATGGCCACTGTCACGGCCGAAGTGTGGATCCTTCCCTGGGCCTCTGTAACCGGTACGCGCTGCACCCGATGCACACCGCTTTCATATTTCAACCGGCTGTAGACGCCTTCGCCTTCGATAAGGGCAATAATTTCCTTGAAACCCCCCAGACCACCGGACGGAGAGGTACTCACCACTTCCACCCGCCAACCCTGTTTTTCCGCATAGCGGGCATACATGCGAAACAGGTCGGCCGCAAAGAGGGTTGCCTCATCGCCTCCTGTGCCAGCCCTTATTTCCAAAAGGACGCTACGCTGATCATTGGCATCCCGCGGCAGGAGGAGCAATTTCAGTTTTTCTTCCAGGGAAGCCTTTTTCTCCTTGAGGCCGGGCAGGTCTTCCTTGACAAGCGTCTTCAACTCCTCATCATCGCCCTTCAGGATACGCTGGCCTTCTTCCAGCTCGGCCAGTACCCGCTCGTATTCGCGGTAAGTAAAAACGAGCTCCTGCAGATCGGCGTGTTCCTTCGCGTACCTCTGATAGAGGGAAGGACGGGCAATGACCTCCGGATCTCCCAAAAATTGCTCCAGCTCCCGATACCGGCGGTCTATTTCTGCCAGGCGTTGAAACATCTTGGAGTTACGTAAAAGAAGGGATGAAAGATCGAGAAAACAGGATTAGCCGTTTCCCGCGTATTTCTTCCGGAACCGCTCTACTCGCCCTTCCGTATCCACGATCTTCTGCTTTCCCGTCATAAAGGGATGGCACCGGGAACAGATTTCCACTTTTATATCTTTTTTGGTCGAGCGCGTATGGATCACATTTCCGCAGACGCAGGTGATGGTCGTTTCAACGTACTCCGGATGGATGCCCTTTTTCATCTAATTCTTACTCCCTTCTTGCAAATTTTCGCTACAAAAAAATTATATTACCGATGCCGGCAATTGGCAACCTAAATTTTCTCCCTTACTGGTTCATGGAATCGAGGAATTGCTGATTGGTCTCTGTTCTCTTAATCTTATCGATGATGAATTCCATAGCATCAATGGGGTTCATCTCCTGAAGCAGGCGTCTTAAGATCCAAATCCGATTCAAGTTCTGCTTGGGGATGAGGAGTTCTTCTTTTCTTGTTCCCGACCGAATGAGGTCAAAGGCGGGGAAAATACGACGATCGGCAATCCGCCTGTCTAAATGCAATTCCATATTCCCCGTGCCCTTGAATTCTTCGAAAATGACCTCGTCCATCCTGCTGCCCGTATCGATCAGGGCCGTCGAAATGATGGTAAGGGAGCCGCCGTTTTCTATATTTCTCGCCGCGCCGAAAAACCTCTTGGGCTTATGCAGGGCATTGGAATCCACGCCCCCGGAAAGTACCTTGCCGCTTGGCGGCACGACCGCATTATACGCCCGGGCGAGGCGGGTTATACTGTCCAGCAAGATCACCACGTCTCTCTTATGCTCCACCAGCCTTTTTGCCTTTTCGATCACCATCTCCGCCACCTGCACGTGCCTCGTGGCCGGTTCGTCAAAGGTGGATGAAATAACCTCCCCGTGGACGCTCCTTTGCATATCCGTCACTTCTTCCGGTCGTTCATCGATCAGGAGCACGATCAGGATGACCTCCGGATGGTTCTTTTCGATGCTGTGCGCTACATCCTGAAGTAACATGGTCTTTCCTGCCCGCGGGGGAGACACGATGAGCGCCCTTTGCCCCTTCCCGATGGGGGTAAAAAGGTCCATAATACGGGTCGAAAGGTTTTCGGGATCCGATTCCAAATTCAACTTCTCGTTGGGATAAAGAGGGGTAAGGTTGTCGAAGAGGATTTTATCTCTCGCCATTTCCGGCGGCTCGAAGTTGACCGTGTCCACCTTTAGGAGGGCAAAGTACTTCTCCCCCTCCTTGGGCGGCCTTACTTCACCGGTAATGGTGTCGCCCGTCCTAAGATTAAATCTTCTGATCTGAGATGGGGAAACGTAGATATCATCGGGGCTCGGGAGGTAATTGTAATCCCCTGCCCGAAGGAAGCCAAAGCCCTCCGGAAGTATTTCCAGCACCCCCGAAGCCGAGATGACTTCGTTTTTTTCCGCTTGAGCCTGAAGAATCGAAAATATGAGTTCCTGACGTCGCAGTCCACTTGCCCCTTGAACATTAAGTTCTTTGGCCAGTTCGGTCAATTCACTAATAGGCATGCGTTTGATTTCTTCGATATTCATTTAGGATATGCACCCCATCTTGATATTTCGTCAGGCTTTGGATCCACCTGATGGGACTTTTTAGGTGGCTTTACGACTTACAGCGCTTAGCACCTCCCCCGTAAGGGGGATGATTATCGATTTCAGGATTGGTCATCCGAATGCCTGATTACCATCATGCAGGATTGAAACTACGGAAAGTACATTTATCTTACGATCATGCCCATGTCAAGAAAAAATTAAGGTGTAAGTATTTCTTCCCATGGCAGCTTGGCAAATACGTTGTTTAACGCATGATCATCGTCTACGACATGATATGAAAGAGAAAGAAACACCGAATGGGCAATGCTTCTCACCTCTGTAAGCGGCACCACTTCATCCCACCGGCCATGGTAGATGACGGTCGGGATGCCAACCTTACAATCCCGATAGGGGGAAAATTCCTTCAGATGCAAAGCCGGGGCGAGAAGTACTAATTTTGCAATCCGCTCGGGGTGGGAACAGGCGTAAACGGCGGCCATTAATCCCCCGTAGCTGGAGCCGACCAGGACGAGGTTATTCATGCCCGAGAGCCTCTCCTCCAACTTCGCCATTCTCTCCCGGAAGCCCCCCGTATAATCTTCAATAATCATCTCCGGTCGCAGGTGGCGGAAAAATCTCCCCTTTGTCCCCTGGGACGAACTCTCCAAGCCATGAATGAAAACTTCTTTCGTCTCTTTCATCGTTTCTGATAGGCAGAAAGAGGGCGCTTTTTTCTCCTGGCGACCTCTCCCTTTTCCCCTTTCTATTCACCCCAGGGGTTTTTCCCCTTGCACCGCTCCAGTTTTTCATCCATAGTCGGGATGACCTTAGATGCCGGCACCAGCCATCCTGGCCCTGCGCTGGATGTCCCTTTAAACCAATAATAGGGAGGTATGGTCATGGACTGTTTCTGCTCTTCCGGCGGCACAAATTCGGTTACGCCCAGAGGTTGAATCGTCTTGTGGTCACAAGCCCTCATCTTCACGAGCTTTCCGTTCGCGTAACGGAAGACATCCCCTTCCCACACCTTGATGATTTTTTCCGGATCCACGCTCTTGGCCCTTTCAATGACACTAAGGAGCCAGTATGTAATCTGACCGTAGAGACCAATTGCCCCCGTGCCATGCTCGAACAAACGGCTGTTGTAAGGGGGTGTTTTCCACTTCTTATGCCAGAGGTCATTCCAAGCTTTGTAAAACTTTATCGAGGAAGGATAAGCGGTAAAAGCATGGGGCATATCGTACACGTCAATGTGGATGAGCCCCTTTGTCCCTTCTACCCCGACTTCATGGAGAAAATTGGGCTCGTCCATAAACAGATTGGCAAAGGGGATGGTAATGCCCATTTGCCTTGCCTGCTTTAGGAGATTGGCGGCATCGGGTATCCAGTCCCCGGTGTAGACAATTTCTGCCCCGGACGCCTTGATTTTCGTTAGATAGGGAGCAAAATCCGTGATAAACAACTTATGATAGTCCTCCCCCACAATCTGGGCCTCCGGATAGTACAGCTTCAAACCTTTCTTGAAGGCCTCTGCCATATCACGGCCGAAGGAGTAATCCTGACAGAGGATGTAGAATTTCTTCTCCTTCTTCCTCACCTGCCCGAAATAATACGCCATGCCTACACCGATCTGCTCCGTCGTCGGAGAGGGCATGAAGGAATACCGACCAAAGTTCGTAGCGTCCTGCAACTCATCCGAGAGGGCGCCTTCGTTGACCGAGATCACCTTGTACTTGTTGGCCACTTCGTTGATAATCTTCATCAGATGACTACCGGAAGTGCCCATAAGCACGTGCACCTTGTCCTGGAGTACCAGCCTCTCGCACACCTTCTTACAGACATCCGTCTTCGATTGATGGTCGGCAAAAATCACCTCCACCAGCTTCTTCTTCCCATCCACCCAAATACCACCCCGCTTGTTGATGTCGTGGGCGGCGAACCTGATGGGGGTAAGATGAATAGGGCCGTTTAAGGCGGCGGGACCGGAAAAGACATTGACATAACCAATCCTGATCGTGTCCCCCGTGGGTGGGCTGTAAGTTGCCGGGTCAAAATCGGACATATCCGACATCTTGGCTACATCCACGTACGCATGAGGCTTGGCCCAATCTTCCCCATAGGGGGCTCCCCTCGCCACCTCTTTCTTCTTTGCCGCGAAAGCCGGCGCGACGGCCAGGACCAGGAAAAGAAGAAAGAGGATGGCCATCCTTAACCAATACCTTTTGCTCATGATCACCCCTCCTTTCTAAAATTTCGGCTTTTCGCCCTTTATCGATTCTTCCCTAAGAACGGCCTTTAAAACCTTTTGCATGGCATTTTTGGGAAGAGAATCCCTGAATTCGACTATAGAAGGTTTTTTGTAGCTTGCCAGTCGGCCCCGACAGTAAGAAATGATCTCTTCTTCCGTAGCGTTCTCTCCCTCCTTTAGCACCACCACCGCTTTTACCATCTCTCCCCAGTAGTCGTCAGGGACTCCTATCACGGCTGCTTCTTTTATTTTTGGGTGCTTGTGAAGAACAAATTCAATCTCTGCGGGATAAATATTTTCCCCGCCCCGGATGATCATGTCCTTCTTCCGACCTTTTAAAAATATATACCCCTCTTCATCCCGGTAGGCGAGGTCACCCGTGTGGAGCCACCCATCTCTAATTGTTTCCTTGGTTGCCGCTTCGTTTTGCCAATAGCCCTTCATTAATTTGGGGCCCCGGGCCACTATTTCCCCAACCTTGCCCGAAGGAAGCGCCTCTCCCCTATCATCGACGATGCTGACTTCACTGCCTGGGATGCACCTTCCGACGCTGGCCAAACGCTCCTTTCTCTTTCCAACCACCGCCTCGTCACCCACGAGTAGATGGTCCTCCGGAGGCAAAACAGAGATGAGACCCGTGGTTTCCGTCATACCGTAGAAATTGGTGAATTGCACCGAAAGCATCTCTGTAGCCCGCAGCAAAAGGTTTACCGGCATAGGAGAAGCCCCGTACCCAATATGCTTAAGAGAAGTCGTATTTCTTAAAGAAAAATCCGGGTGTTCGAGAACTGCCTGCAACATGGTAGGCACGAGGTAGGTGGTCTCAATCCGTTCTTTCTCTACCACCTTTAGAAACAAACCCGGGTCAAAGGCAGGCAGAAAAACCATGGTATCGCCGCGATACAAAGGCAAGGCAACGCTGGAAATGCCGGCAATGTGATACATGGGTACATTGATGAGAATCGTCCCCGGATGAAAGGTGTATCTATCGAATAGAGGGGTAAGGAGGTTATCATGGGTAATCGTGGCCCCTTTGGGTAAGCCCGTGGTTCCGCTCGTATAGATGATGCACGCCCCATCATCCCCTGCGCGCCAGACAGAAGGAAAGCTTTCGGAAGAAGCTTCATGAAGGGCCGTTTCATACTCCACCATCCCGGAAACGGGTCCTCCCAAGGAAACGTAACACGCAATTGAGGGAAGCTCGAAGCGGATATCGTTGATCATTTCACCATAGCGGGCACCTAAAAGAAGGACTCGGGGTGTTGAGTTCGAAAGAATGTACTTGGTTTCTTCTTCCCGCAATCGGAAATTGATGGTGACAAGAATTGCCCCCGCTTTTTCTATGGCATAAACCATCTCTGGGAATTCCAGACAGTTTGTCTGGAAAATGGCCACGCGATCCCCAGGCCTAACACCGGCCGAGGTGAGGAAATGGGCCAGGGCATTTGCCCTTCTTTCCACCTCCCCAAAGGTTAACCTTCTTTCCCCTTCAACTGCACATACCTTCGAGGCAAAGGTCTCACATGTTCTATCAATTACGCGGGCAATATTCATAATATCACAACTAAATCAAGAAGCCCTGGAAAACTTTGTTCTCCAGGGCTTCTTACTACTTATTTCTATTCACCCCAAGCATTCTTTCCCTTGCACCGATCTAACTTCTGATCCATCAAGGGTAACACCTTTTCGGCCGGAACATTCCAAGACGGCCCCACGCCAGAATGATTCTTGTACCAATAATAAGGAGGTATGTTGAAAGATATTTTTTGTTCCTCGGGTGGCACATACTCCCCGATACGGAATCCCTGTATTGCCTTGTGGTCGCAGGCCCTCATCTTGTAAAGACGTCCATTTACCATCTGGTACACATCCCCTTCCCAGATCTTGATGATCTTTTCCGGATCTGTAGTCTTTGCCCTTTCCAGCACACTCAGAAGCCAGTAAGTCCCTCCAATCCACTGCCCCAAGGTGCCAAAGGGATGCTCATAGAGTGGCTGGTTGTAGGGCGGTGTTTTGAATTTCTTCCACTGGTCGTTCCAGGCGCGGTAGTATTTAATCATGGCCTCACTGTTGAACGCCTCGCCCGCCCGGTCAAAATGCTTTACATTTACGAGATGTTTGGTTCCTTCCACACCTACCTCGGTAAGAAAGTTCGGGTTATCTACAAACAGATTGGCAATCGGCAGAGTAATACCCATCTGCCTTGCTTGCTTTAGCATATTACCGGCATCGGGCAACCAATCTCCTGTCCAGATGACTTCCGCGCCAGAAGCCTTAATTTTGGTTAGATAAGGGGCAAAGTCGGTGATGAAGAGCTTGTGATAGTCTTCCCCAACGATCTGTGCTTCGGGATAGTACTCCTTAAGCCCCATCTTGAAGCCTGTGGCCATGTCCCGCCCGAAGGAGTAATCCTGGCAGAGGATGTAGAATTTCTTCTCTTTCTTTCTAATATGGCCGTAGTAATAGGCCATGGCGCGGCCCACAGAATACGTAGTTGCTTCGGCCTGAAACGCATAACGGCCAAAATTTTCCGCATTCATCAGCTCATCGGAAAGGGCGCCAACGTTGAGAGATATAACTTTATATCGGTTCCCCACCTCATTGGCCACCTTCATGAGATTGCTTCCCGATGTCCCGATGATGAAATTTACCTTTTCCTCCAGGGCCATCCTCTCGGCAATCTTTTTGGCCTGGTCCTGCTTTGACATAGTATCGGCCTTGTAAATGGCAATTTTCTTTTTCTTCCCGTCTACTAAGATACCGCCTCTCTTATTGTAGTCATAGACGGGGAAGCTCACACATGCCCATCCGAGTTCACCATTACTCGCCGCTGGACCGGAATGGGGCCAGAAGACGGCTATCTTTATTACATCTCCCTCTGGATTCTTCCAGTTGGCCGGGTCCCAACCACTCATGTCGGCCATTTTGAAGGCATCGAACTTGTCGTGGGGTTTGGCCCACGTCTCAAAAGGGGCAGAATATTTTGGCAATTTCGCCTCTTTTTTCGCCGCCAAGGCCGGGAAGGCCATAACGGTGAGCGAGAAAAGGGCAACCAACCCCCAAATAAAGAACACTTTACTTTTTTTCATGTCATAATTCCTCCTTGTTTATTTTTTCATTCTCTTCATGAGGTTTGTGATCATGAGTTCTTGGGCGAGTTCGCGGCCGGCGGACA
>ERZ795045.713-NODE-713-length-40806-cov-5.980589_pt1 | contig 40806 bp, 31 predicted proteins | sample MGYA00375129_ERZ795045 | MGnify/ENA primary metagenome ERZ795045 (study PRJEB30174, sample SAMN05720166) | activated sludge metagenome | isolation source: anaerobic digester from wastewater treatment plant | place: Japan | collected 2015-05-15 ...
GCGCGCTTGCACGGAAGCTCGTGCCCGATGGCATCACGGAACAGAGCGGCAGAGGACCCCGTGATCTCCAGGCGCGCGCTTCCATCTGCCTGGACGCTCCGGGCACTCAAGATCCCGTAGTTCAAGAGAAGGATCTGCGCGCACTGCACCAGCTCGTCACTTCGAGTGGAGAGCGTCACGCCCTCCGCGCCCGGGCACCCACTCGCATCGAAGCAGCCTCTCAGGAACGCCGAGACGATATGCCGCGGCGAGCGCAGGATCGCGTCCGGCACATCCCTGGCACCGGCGCCCGCTCCCAGCGTCTCGAAGAGGCGCGCCACCTCTCGAGAAGAGAGCTCAATGCACCAGCGTTTCCGGGTAGGCGCTCCATCCTCTCGCACGGGCGCCGGCACGCCGAGGGCCGTCTCGACCAGGTCGCCCAGGTAGCGGGCGTGCGCCTCATCGTCGCAGGTGAACGACACGCCCGACTCCGTCACCGTGCCGGCGCCCGTGAAGTAGCCGAGCAAGTAGGCCAGCGGCGCATTGAGCGTTGCCGGCGGTCTTGCCTGCGGGCCCCCGATGGTGCCGGGCGTCTCTGGCTGGTACTCGATGGGCACCTCTTCCGCAGCCCAGACCTCAATGCCGCGCGCCAGCGCCACCCGGTCACCCTGCCTGAGATCACGCAGGAACGCCCACGAACCATCGGCCAGACGCACGCGATGCTTCAGGGCGCCTTCCAACGTGTAGCCCCGGCGCGTGGTGATCCGCAGCGTCGGCACCCCCTCCTCCTTGTGGAAGGCCGTGATCGGATGGAGCGCGCCAGGCTCCCCGCTGCCGATCGTGATCCGCATCTCTTGCTCATACAGATCGCGGAAGCGGATGAAGCCGCGCGAGGTGGCGAGGAGCGCATCCCCGGTCGCACACGCCCAGCCCTCGTTCATGATCTTCGTCTGCATCTGCGGGAGGAAGTAGAGCATCTCCTCGCGCACGATGCTGATCACGTCGCGCTGCCAGTCATCTAGCTCGGGGGCGTGCTGGATGAGGAAGCCGAGGATATCCTTCTCCGGCTCCTCGGGGATGCGCCGGCGGGGCCGCTCCTCCTCTTTCGGAGGCTTGCCGCGCTCCTCCAGCTTCCAGAGGTCATCATAGGGTCCCTCGGGTGGCCGGCGCCGGCGCTCGGCCTCAATCTCCTCGGGAGAGGGATGGCGCGTGCGGAGGTGCGGGTCGATATGCTCCTGGATTGCCAGGACGGCATCGAGGAACTCCTCCACGACGCGCTCGCCATGCTCGTACTCGTACTTCCGGATCCGCTCGGCGTTCACGCTCGCTGTCTCGATCATCTGCCGCGAGGTGTGTTTGAAGTAGACATTATTCTTGAAGAAGTCACAATGGCCCATCACGTGAGCGACCACGAGCTTATTCTGGACCATGGAGTTGTTCTCCATGAGAAAGCCGTAGCACGGGTTGGTGTTGATCACCAACTCGTAGATCTTGCTCAGCCCGTAGTCGTACATCATCTTCATCTGGTGGAACGCCTTGCCATGCGTCCAGTGCGAGAAGCGCCCCGGCAGGCCGTAGGCCCCGAACTCGTACATGATCGTGGCCGGCACCACCTCGAAATGCGTCGGGAAAGGATCGAGTCCGAACCCCCGGCCGATCTCCCAGATCCGGTCAATCGCCTCACCGAGCTCCTCAGTCTCACGATCCGTCAGCACTTGCGCTCCCCTCCTTTGGCTCGCTGGCGGGTGCAGAGACATCCCGTGGCGAGAAGAACTTGCGCAGCGCAGCGTAGACGTCCTTCTTATCCTCGATCGTCACGCCCACGAAGCGCGGGTCGTCTATCTTGGAGAAGGCGGACATCAGCGTGCTGGAATGCGCCCAGCGATACTCCTTGATCTCTCCGTAGCCGAAGAGATTCGACTGGGCGATGAGCTGCTTCACCAGTTCCACGCAGAGCTCATTGTCCGTGAGCTGGTTATCGCCATCCGAGAAGTGGAAGGGGTAGATGTTCCACTGAGCGGGGTTGTACTTCTCTCGGATGAGATCGAGCGCCAGCCGGTAGGCGGAAGAGGCCTTGGTGCCTCCGCTCTCGCCCTTGGTGAAGAACTCCTCCTCGGTCACCAGGCGTGCCTCGGTATGGTGCGAGATGAAGACGATCTCGACGTTGTTGTACTTGGTGCGGAGAAACCGGACCATCCAGAAGTAGAACGAACGCGCGATGTACTTCTCGAAATCGCCCATGCTCCCGCTGACATCCATCATGGCGATGACGACCGCGTTCGATTCTTGCCGGATATCGGGTTCCCACGTCTTGAAGCGCAGATCCTCCGGGCGAATGCCGTAGAAGCGCGGGTCACCGCGGGCCGCATTGCGTTTGATATTCTCGCGGATGGTCCGCTTCTTATCAAGGTTGCTCAGGATCCCGGTTTTGCGAATATCTTTGAAGCGGATCCCCTCCGCTTCCATGCTCTGGTGCTGCTTCTCCTGGAGGTTGGGGAGGCAGAGATCCTCGAAGACGAGCGCGGCCAGCTCTTCCAGGGTGACATCGGCCTCGTAGTAGTCGATGCCGGGGGCGGTGCCCGCTTCGCCCTGGCCCTGGCCGGCCTGGCCCGGGGCCTGCTGGCCGATCACATCGCCCACTTTCGAGCCGCCCTGACCCTGGCCCACGTTCTTGTGCCGCCGTGGGTCGAAGCGGAACTTGTACTCCTCCAGCGAGCGGATGGGGACCTTGAGAACCTTCTTGCCGTCGCTGAGGATGATGCTCTCCTCGCTGACAATGTGATTCAGGTTCTTCTTGATCGCCTCGCGTATCTTCTCGCGATGCCGCTGTTGGTCCGCCGGCCCCTTGCGATGCAAGGACCAGTCATTTCTCGATATCGCCGCTGGCATACCCGGTCACCCCCTGCCGCGTGACTCGTGGCGCCTCTCGCCGGCTGTCGGCCTGCCCGGCCTGCCGCCGGGCAGGTCCGACCACCTGGACTCGTGGGTTGCGCCCCCACGCGCCACACCTTCCACCCCACTCATCCCACACCGCGCTCCCCTGCGCTGGCGGGCGCGCTTTCCTCAACGGTTGAGGAGCGTGCCCACATAGCGAAGCAGATCGTTCGCGCAGACATGGCAATAGCCGTGCTCTGCCACCAGGCGGTCGATGACATCGTTGATCCGCTTGAGCTGCTCGGCGTCCGGCGTCTTCGTGCTCGTCGTGATCTTGACAACGTCCTTCAGGTCGGCGAACAGCTTGCGCTCAATCGCCTCCTTGAGCCGCTCGTGCGAGCGATAGTCAAACGGCACGCCCTTGCGGGCCAGCGCCGAGATGCGGATCAGGATCTCCTCGCGGAACGCCTTCTTGGCATTCTCGGTCACACCGATCTGCTCTTCGATGGAGCGCATCAGCCGCTCGTCCGGCTCCATCTCCTCGTCGGTGATCGGGTCGCGCACCTTCGTGCGGTTGCAGAACGCCTCGACATTATCGAGGTAGTTGTTGAGCAGGGTGCGCGCCGACTCTTCGAAGGAGTAGACGAACGCCCGCTGCACCTCGGTCTTGGCGATCTCGTCATACTCGCGGCGAGCCTCATCGATGAAGTTGAGCAGCCGCTCGTAATCGCTGCGGTTGATGCTCGTGTGCTGGTCGAGGCCATCGCGCAGTGCGCGCAGGGCCACAATCGGCGTGAGGCAGGTGATCCCTTCCCGGATCAGGGCGTTGGAGAGCCGGTTGATCACGTAGCGCGGGCTGATCCCATCCATCCCCTCGCGCTCCGCCTCCTCCTGCAGCTCCTTGACGTCCTTGGCCTTGAAGCCATCCACGTCCTCGCCGTCGTAAATCTTCAGCTTCTTCATGAGGCTCATGCCCGCCTTTTGCGACGGCTCGAGGCGGGAGAGTACCGCGAAGATACTGGCCACGCGCAGCGTGTGCGGGGCGATGTGGACGTCGCGCAGCGCACTCTGGCGCAACAGCTTCTCGTAGATGCGCACCTCGTCGCTCACCCGCAGGTTGTAAGGCACGCGCACCAGAATGATGCGGTCTTGAAGTGCCTCCGACTTGCGGTTGCCCACGAACGCGTTGTACTCGTTCTCGTTGGTGTGCGACACCACCACCTCATCGGCGTAGATCATCGAGAAGCGCCCCGTCTTGATATTCTGCTCCTGCGAAAGCGTGAGGAGCACGTAGAGGAACTTCTCGTCGCACTTCAACATCTCGATGAACTCCATGAGTCCACGGTTCGCGATGTTGAGCTCGCCGTCGAAGCGGTAGGCACGCGGGTCCGACTCCACCCCCACCTCGCCGATGGTGGAGAGGTCGATGCCGCCGACCAGCTCCGAAATATCCTGCGACTTCGGATCCGAGGGCGTGAAGGTGCCGATCCCCACGCGGTGCTTCTCCGAGAACGCCAGGCGCTGGACCGGAACGCGCTCGATCCGGCCGTCATACTGATCGCGGACGACCATCCGGCAGTGGGGGCAGAGATCGCCCTCAATGTAGATGCCGTGCTCGCGCTCGATCTCCGGCCTCAGCGTCTCCGGAACCAGGTGAAGGGGCTCCTCGTGCATGGGGCACCCCTTGATGGCGTAGACCGCGCCCTCTTCCGTGCGCGTGTACTGCTCCAGCCCCTTCTTCAGAAGGCTGACGATTGTTGACTTGCCGCCTCCGACCGGCCCCATCAGGAGGAGGATACGCTTGCGCACCTCCAGGCGCTGTGCCGCAGAGCTGAAGTACTCCACGATCTGGCGCAGTGAGCGGTCCAGACCGAACAGCTCCTGGCTGAAGAACCGGTACTTGGGTTCACCGTCGGCCCCCTGCTCTACCCCTGCCGCCATGATCATATCGAATACGCGAGCATGGGAAAGCCGGGAGATCCGCGGGTTGGCCTTCACCAGCTCGAAATACTCTTCGAACGTTCCCTCCCATCGGAGCTCATTCTCCTGGGCCCGGTACTCCTCAAGCCGAGCGAGTAAATCCATCATCCTCCCTCCCTTTCTCGTGGTACTCATGCAACCGGCAACCGACACCGGAACCTGCCTGCACAAGAGATGACAAAGGGCAGGGCACCACCCTGGTCTCTACTAGAGATAGAGTCGAAGGGGTTCCCCTGCCCTTTCTTTTCCATAGAAGTCGGTTACAGCGTCGCACCGCTCTCGGCGGCCGGCGCGCGGTATCACCGTTTCAAGGTCCAGGTCCCTCCTGTGTATGCACCATCCGGGCTTTTGCCTCTTGCAGGTACCCCTGGCACTCGCCTCCCGTGCCCTTCTCTGGGAGCCTTGGTTGCTCTTACATCGAGCAAACTTTCCAGTACGCCCGAAGTATACCCACAACACCTAGGCACCAAACTCGCTGCTCAGGCCCGTCGCTGCTAGCCTGTTCCGTGCGAGTTCTGTGCCAATTCGGTTGCCCCACCCGCATAGTCCGGAACAAGTAGCCGCGTTCCTGGATGGAGCGTCTGTCCCGGGCGGATCCCGTTCAGGCGCCGGATCTGCGCGGCGACGGCGCGCGGATCCTGGCTCGGCGCGCCGTAGCGTATCGCCAGTCCCCATAAGGTGCCGCCGGCCGGCAACACCACCTCGCGCAACGCCGGGGTCTCCGCCCGCGACCGCTGCATGGCACGGCCCAGGCCCAGCACACCTCCCAGCACCACCAGGGCCAGCGCCCCGATCCAGAGCACTGCGCACGCGGCATCCCGCCACCGCCGCTGCGCTTTCCGCTTGCCTCGATAGCCTCGCATCGCAGCCCTCCCGAACGCAAACAGCGTTTGGATTTGCATTCTAGCACACACCTGTGTGCTTGTCAAGCGTTTGCACACCAGCGGTGATATTGCAGTGGAAGGGAACGGGCGGGAATGGCGGGGTGCTCTCCTATCCCCGGTCCGTTCGTGGGTGGCCGGCGGCCTACCGGCGCTGCCCCGATTGAGACCAATAGCGCTCCCGCGGCGCCAGGAGGATGGCGCCTGCTTGGCACAGAACACCAGGGATAACACACCCCCAGGAGAGATAAGCAGACCATGCCGACTGAGGACTCGTACCGCGCCGTCGCGTATCCCGCGCCGGAAGCGATGGCGCGCATCCGGATCATCCTCGTAGAGCCACAGCACCCCGGAAACATCGGCGCGTCGATGCGCGCCATGAAGACCGTCGGGATGAGCGACCTGGTCCTCGTCCGGCCGGTGCCGTTCCGTGAATCCCAGGATACGTGGAACCTGGCCAGCGGAGCGCGCGACCTGGTGGAATCCGCGCGCGTGGTGGATGACCTGGACGCAGCGGCGGAGGGGGTCCACTGGCTCGTGGGCACCACCAACCGGAAGCGCGATAGCCTTCTCGATGCGCCGGTACCCGTGCGCGAGGCCGCCCGGCGTCTCGCCAGCATCGCCACCGAGCGTCGCGTCGGGATCCTGTTCGGGAGGGAGGATTACGGCCTCTCCTCGGCAGACCTGGCGCGATGCAACCAAAGCGTCGCCATCCCCGTCGCCGAGGGAATGCCTCCTTTGAACCTATCGCACGCCGTTCAGGTGGTGGCGCACGAGCTGTTCATGGCAGTCCTCGGCGCGCCGCCGCCAGCACCAGTGAAACAAGCCACTGTCTCTGAGGTGGAGGCGCTGCTGGGCCGCTTCTCGGAGCTGTTCGCCCTGCTGGGGCCGGACGCGCTCTCGCGCCCATCGGCGCAGGTGCTCGCCTCGCTCCGCCGGATTTTCAGCCGCGTCGGCCTGGAGCCGCGCGACGTGCGCACCCTCCACATGATCGTGCGCGCGGTGACACGCCGCCTGCGCGGCTCGGGGTAGTTCAGGACCGTCCGCTACTTCTCCGCGGCCGCGGGGAGGGCGAGGCAAAAACAGGCCCCGACACCCTCCGTCTCTTCGACCCATAGGCGTCCGGCCTGCAGGCGCGCCATCTCGCGGCACAAATAGAGGCTGAGGTGGGGGCCGCGCGAGGTGGCGCGGTTCTTCCCGTGCATCCGATGGTGCCGGTCAAACACGCGCTCCCGCTCCTCCGGGGCGATTCCCGGGCCGAAATCGCGGACTCGCCACCACACTTCGCCCGCCGCCCCACTCGCTTCAACGGCGACCTCCGCCCCCTCCGGCGAGCACCGCAGGGCGTTGTCGATCACCTCAAGCAAGATGCGCTGGATGAGGCCCGGATCACCGAGGACCGCCGTGGTGCCCGAGGCCACGGAAAGGGTGACGAGGGGAGCCGGGCGCCGGGCCTGGAGCACCCGCGTCAGGGCTTCGTGTATCTCATCAGGGTAAACCACCTGGATATGGGGACGCATCGCACCGGCGTCGAGACGCGCCAGATCAATGACATCTCGCGCATACTTCCCAACGCGCTCCGCACTGCTCGCCACGACCTCCAGAATCTCACGGCGGCTCTCGGCGTCCCATTCAACATCGTCGGCCAGCAGGCTCTCGATGGCGGTGCGCAGCGTAGTCATGGGGGTGCGCATGTCGTGCGCCAGCGAGGAGTAGAACGCGACTTCGGTCTCATCCGCCTCGCGCGGTTGGGCGGCAGATACGAACGCCGATTCCGCAGGGCTAAGCGCCGCTTCCACGCGCTCGATCAGCGCGTGACAATCGAACGGCTTGCAGAGGTACCCCTGGACGCTCATCTCTTGCAGGTCTACGCCAGCAGGCCCGTCGCTGGAACAGACAATGATCGGGAGCTGAGCACCCGAGCGTTCGCAAGCATAGCGGGCAACCTCCCAGCCACTACCATCCGGGAGGATGATATCCAGAATGAGGAGATCATGCGCGGTCTGGTCCAGGATCTGGCGCGCCTGCACCACACTCTCCGCCTCGTCGACGTGGTAGCCCCGGCCAGCGAGATACCGCCGCATAATGGCACGCAAGTCACTGTCATCCTCTACCAGCAGGATACGGAACTGACCCATGGGTACTCCGGCTCGGACGGTGGTCCGGCACGCCGGCCCGCAGCGCGCGCTGCCAAGCCTGCCCCGCCGGTGCGCTCTCCAGACTGACCGGGGAGAGCATTCCCCGGCTAGGCAGCAAACTCCTGCATTGGCGCCCGCATCCTCATGGCCGCGGCGGCAGCCGCCAGAGATCCTCGTCACGGATACCCACGGCTTCCAGTAGAGCGGCCGCCCGCTCGAAGGCTGCCGTGTACTGGGGAGAGTGGCAATCCGAGCCAAGGGAGAGACGAACGCCGCGCTCCTTCAAGCCGGCCAGGTACTCGGCGTACTGGTGGCCAAATGTCTCAGGATAGGCCCGGTTGCAGAGCGTGGCGCTGATGTTCGCCTCGACGATGGTGCCGTGCTCCACCGCGGCCGCTGCAAACTCATCATGCATCGAGGCGGGTATCTTTCCAAAGTCATCGAGCCAGGGGTCGCCCCGGTAGCAGCCGTCATCGTCCTTCCAGTAGCCCATCCACCACCAGGGGTGCGCCACAATGGTCACCAGCGGGTGCGTCGCCAGGAAGAGGTTCTGCCGATGATAGTCGCGGATGATCGCGTCTCGGTCCGCCGGCAGGTACATCGGCCAGTGCGTGCCCCCGATGACGTACTCCACGCCGAGGCGCTTCAGCTCCTCCGCTCCGATCCCGATGGCGAGCGGCCCCCACGCTGGCCCGCCCTGCCGCAGGCCGTAGACCGGGTTGGCGTGCTTCCCGGTGGCAATCTCATCCAGCTCCCACTGCGACACGCAGCTCACCTCCACGCCGAAGTGGAAGTTCGGCGGCGGCTGGCTCTCGTCGAACTCGCGCCGGCTGGCAACCAGGTCCGGCAGGTTGTACGGCGTGTGGATATGGTCGGAGATGCCAAACGCCTCGATCCTGAGCGCTTCCGCCGCGGGGATCAGCTCCGAGACGACCAGCGATGCTGAGTCGCACGAGTTGCGCGTGTGGATATGCCAATCGGATGAGATCTTCATCTGTGGGTCTCCTTCCGCTCGCCAGGTGGGCGTGATGCGGCCAGCGATCGTTCTTCGCCGGGAAACGTGGAACCCCTCTTTGCACCTGGACACCAGGCGCCCATCCCACCCGTGGCCGACCTAGAGAAGAAAGGACGAAACGTCCGGCTGAGATTCCGCGCAGTTGCGCGCCCCACGTGGCAGAACCGGGTGCGCCTTCCGGAATCGCAATCAACACCGGGGCTTGCTAGCTCTCACGAGGTCGCATCCGCCGGATGGCCGGGCTCGGCAAAGACGCATGCCTCGCCTGTGGGCACGCGCTCTCCACCGGCAAGGAACCGGGCGTGGCATTCCTCGATGAACGCGAGTGCTCTCTCGCGACCATGCCAGTCCAAGACCTGTGTCGCCTTATCCTCGAGCTCTTTGTAGGTGCGGAAATAGTGGGTGATTTCGCGGAGGAGATGGTCCGGCATATCCTCGAGCAGCTCGACGGCGTTGAAGCGGGGGTCGCGAGCGGAGACGGCGAGGATCTTCTCATCCTTCCCCTTCTCGTCGCACATGAGGAGGACTCCCACCGGCCGGGCGGCCACAACGCAGCCGGGGAAGGTCGGAAAGGTGGTCACCACCAGGATATCGAGCGCGTCGCCATCCTCGGCAAGCGTCTGCGCCACGTAGCCATAGTCGGCTGGCGCGAAAAGCGCCGAGTAGAGCGCGCGGTCAAGGACAAAGACGTCGCGCTCCGGGTCATACTCGTACTTGTTCGAGCTCCCCTTGGGCATCTCGACAATCGTGTTCACCTCATGCGGTGCGGCATCGCCAATGGAGACATCTCGCAGGCCCATCTCGTTTCCCCCTGCCGGTCCTGCTATACGTATGCGCTCCGCTGGCGAGACCCAAACCTCCGAATCGCGACCGCCAGGCACCCGGGGTACCTGGCGGTCTGAACTCTTAGGGAACACGCTGCAGCCAGGGTTGTGACGCGAAGGCACTCCGTGGCGGCCGCCGCGCACATCCCGCGAGGGGCTCAGTCGTCGTGCTTATTTATGGTGCCCCTTGCGCTTTCCCTTGTACCAACCCTTGTGCTTGCCGTTATCATGCCGGTGGCGCTCCCGGTCGCGCTCCGCCGCCAAGCGCTCTTGCAGCCTTTCGCGGCGCTCGCGCTCCCTGCGGGCTTCCAGAGTCTCCTGCTCGGCCAGCGCCATATCGACCACCGCGGTGATGCCAACGCCATCGACTCGCTTCGCTTCCAGCGGGTTGAGCGCCGATACAGGCACAACGGCCCGGATCCGGAATTTGCCGCCGTCGAACAGGTCCTCGTACTGCCAGACAGCCTTCACCTTCGAGATGGTGGTCGCGGAACCGGAGACCTGGGCGCCCCCGAGGTACGCCTTTTCTCCGATGCTGGCATAGGGCACGAAGGCGGTCGCCTCCCCCTTGTTGAAGGTGAGCGCATTCACGGCCTTATTGATCTCCGGGCCCACCATCTTCACGGCCGCCAGAACCGCCGCGCCGCGGATCACATCGTCCGTCTGAATGCCGGTTCCGACCGTCACCCCACGCATGCGACCATCCAGCGAGACGTCGATGATCGCGGTCACGCCAACCTTCGCTACGCGCTTCAGCTCCAGCGGGTTGACGCTGGCGCTTGGGAGCAATATCTTCGCCCGGTAGTTGCGGTTGCTGATGCTCTGCTCGTACTGGAAGACGGCCTGCACCTGCTTCACCAGCGCACTCGGGCCCGCCACCTGCGCGCCGCCGACATAGCCCTTATCGCCGACGCTCAGGATTGGCACCACCTTCGTCGCCATCCGCGTTGGCATCTTGCCCCGCAGCGTGACGGTGTTGATAAACTTATTCAGCGGGTCGGCGGCGGTTTTCACGGCAACGCCGATCAGCGCGCCGCGCACCACCTTCGTTCCTAAATCCGCCGCAGCCAACGGGCCGGCGGCCAAGGAGAGGCTCGTCAAGAGAAGCCCTCCAAGGATCAAGGACCTGTTCCACCCACGCATGCCAATAACCCCTTTCTTGTTGTCCTTAGGCCCGCTTCTCTACAGATTAGACGCGCGCGGGGTCGAACTGTTCACCCGAGGAGAATCCGCCGGGGTCAAGGAGCCGCTGGCAAGGAGGGTGCCACTCGAGCCAGGCAAGACGACGGTTTTCTCTCAATGCGGAAGAGTGGCAGAGCGGCGAAACTCGCGCGGGGAAGTGCCGGTGATGGCACGAAAGCGACGGGAGAAGTGGTTGCTATCTCGGAACCCCACCTGGAAAGCGATCTCGGTGATGCTCAGATCGGCATCCTGGAGCAGGGCCATGGCGTGGTTAATGCGCAGCCGGGTGAGATACTCGATCGGCGAGCACCCGAAGGCGTTCCGAAAGACGCGCGTGAGCGTGCGCCGCGACAGGCAACCGACGCGAGCCAGATCGTCCAGGCTCACGGCATCGGCAAAGTGACGCTCCATGTGGCTGACGACGCGCCCAAGGCGAAGTAGGGGCTGCACCGCCGGCTCCTCGGCATGCGAGTAGAACCGACTCAGGTCCGACACAATCAGCATGAAGTAGGCGGTCGCCGCGAACGCCCATCCCGGATCGCGGCGCACCAGCTCCTTCTCCAGGCCATCGATCAGGCCGGCGACGTGGTGGAGCTTCTCCGGGCTGAGGCGCAACCGGCTCTCAAAACGGTCGCGGCGGCGGTACTTCGGCTCGAGCGTGAAAAGCACGTGGAAGCCGGGCAATGCGCTGATATCGGCGCGCGGCAGGCCCAGCTCCTCCAGGCTGAAGAGGATATTCACCAGGTCGAGGTCCTCGGTGTTCATGTAGCCGTGGGCCTCATCGCCATGGAGAACGAAGGCATCGCCCGCGCCGATGGGGTACTCGCCGCCCGGCGTGACGTGAATGCCTGTTCCACGCAACACCACCACCAGCTCCGAGAACTCGTGGGTGTGGACGCCGGTGCTCGGGTGGCTATGGATCCGCTTCAGGTCCAAAGCGAGATGGCTATGGCTGAAGACTTCGGCGCGGGTAAGCCTTCGGATCGGCGGCACGAGCGCTTCCACAATCGCCTCCTCGAGGATCTCTCCACCGGGCAACCTGAGCGCCCGGTCTCTTCGGATCATACGCCATTCCTGAGAGGGGCGTCAAGTGCCAGAGGGCACGGCCACTGATTTGCGCGCTTGCTTTCCGATGCCCATTGGGAAGGCCCGGCGGCGTCCGGCGTCGAATTGGCCCGATAGTGCTACTATTTGGCCGCATCGTGAAGGCTGCCGAAACCGCGCGCTGTTATAATAGCACTGCCGGAGGGGTACGGCAGTATGAGTACGATACATACTGAAGCGCTTCGCCTGAACACGCTCGACGCGCTGGAGGCGGAGAGTATCCATATCATCCGCGAGGTAGTCGCCGAGTTCGAGCGCCCGGTGATGCTCTATTCGGTGGGCAAGGACTCCTCGGTCATGGTTCGTCTGGCGCAGAAAGCGTTCGCACCCGGGCCGATCCCATTCCCTCTCCTGCACGTCGATACCGGCCTGAAGTTTCCGGAAATGTACTCCTTCCGTGACGAATTCTGCCGGTCCATCGGCGCGGAGTTGAGGGTCTACCGCTACGAGGAGGCAATCGCGCAGGGCGTCAACCCCTGGGATTGGGGCACCGTGCGTTGCTGCGCCGCCTTGAAGACCCAGGCGCTGCTGAATGCCCTCAAGGAGGGGGGCTACGACGCCGCCTTCGGCGGGGCGCGCCGCGAGGAGGAACGCTCGCGAGCGAAAGAACGCGTCTACTCCTTCCGCGATACCTTTGGGCAATGGGACCCGAAAAACCAACGCCCGGAGCTATGGAACCTCTACAACGGCCGGATCGCCCGCGGCGAGAGCATCCGCGCCTTCCCCCTCTCGAACTGGACCGAACTCGATATCTGGCTCTATATCCACCGCGAGCAGATTCCCGTCGTGCCGATGTACTTTGCCGCCGAGCGCGAGGTTGTCGTGCGCGAGGGCCGGCTGATTCCGGTCTACGAGCGCACCCGTCTCCTTCCGGGCGAGAAGCCGGAGAAGGTCCTCTGCCGGTGCCGGACTCTCGGGTGCTATCCTTGCACCGGAGCAATCCGCTCTTCCGCGCGCACAGTAGAGGAAATCATCGAGGAGATGATGGTGGTCCGGCAATCCGAGCGGATCACGCGCCTCATCGACCACGACCAGGACAGCTCGATGGAGCAGAAGAAGCGGGAGGGCTACTTCTAAGGCCATCGCCGCCGAACGCGCGCCAGTGTCCGGCGCCCAGACGGCCACCTGGAGCGCACCGGCTCTGGCAACCCCTGATTGAACCGCTATGAAAGACGCACGCGAGGATGCTCAGAAACGCCAGGCAATGATGGATCTCGAACCAGGAAAGCGCAGCGTGAGAGCCAGTGAACTGATTCGACAGGCGCAGGAGGCAGAGCTGCTCCGCTTCACCACGGCGGGCAGCGTCGATGATGGTAAGTCCACGCTCATTGGCCGCCTGTTGCATGATGCGCGAGGCATCTATGAGGACCACCTCCTAGCGGTTCGCGAAGCATCGGCGCGCAGTGGTCAGAAAGAGATCGATTGGGCGCTCCTCACCGATGGCCTGAAGGCAGAGCGGGAGCAGCGGATCACGATCGATGTAGCGTATCGCCACTTCTCAACGCCCCGCCGGCGCTTCATCATCGCGGATACGCCCGGGCACGAGCAGTACACGCGCAACATGGCCACGGGGGCATCCACTGCCAACCTCGCCGTCATCTTGATCGATGCCCGCAATGGGGTCGTCATTCAGTCTAAGCGCCACGGCTTCATCGCGTCGCTGCTCGGGATTCCCCATCTCGTAGTCGCGGTCAACAAGATGGACCTGGTCGATTACTCGCGCGAGGTTTTCGAGCGGATCCGCGACGAGTACGTGCGCTTCACTACCAAACTGCGCATCCGTGATGTCACCTTCATCCCAATCAGCGCCCTGCACGGTGACAACATCGTTCACCGCAGCACGCACATGCCCTGGTACCAGGGGCCGCCGCTGCTCACCTACCTGGAGACGGTCCACATCGCCAGCGATGGCAATCTGATCGACTTCCGCTTCCCGGTGCAGTACGTCTTGCGTCCGAATGCCGACTTCCGCGGCTATTGCGGCACGATCACCTCTGGCGTGGTCCGCGTAGGCGATGAGGTGGCGGTGCTTCCCTCGGGCAAGCGCACCCGAATCTCGCGCATCCTCGGGCCCAACGGCGACACGACTTATGCCTTCGCGCCGCAATCGATCACCGTCTGTCTGGAAGACGCGATCGATGTGAGCCGCGGCGACATGCTAGCCCATCCGGGCAACCTGCCGTGGATGGTGCAGGATCTGGAGGCGATCCTCATCTGGATGGACAACCGCGCGCTGCGCCCCGGCCAGAGCTATCTGGTGAAGCATACGACCAACGTCGTCCGCGGCGAGTGCGTCGGGCTGAAGTATCGCATCGATCCGAACACGCTGCATCGTCAGGAGGCCGCAACACTCGAGCTGAATGAGATCGGGCGCGTTCACCTGCGGATGCACCGGCCGCTCCTATGCGATGAGTACGAGCGCAACCGCGGGACGGGCAGCTTCATCTTGATCGACCCGGTGACCCACTTCACCGCCGCCGCCGGGCTCGTGATCGACCGCTGCCACACGCACGGTGCGGTGCGTGTCTCCACGGCTGCTCCCAAGAAGGCGACGAATGTGACGCGGCATGAGGGCCGCGTGACGCCGGAGCAGCGCGCCGCGCTCCTGCGCCAGCGCCCGGCCACCCTCTGGCTCACGGGGCTCAGCGGCTCTGGGAAATCCACCCTCGCCTACGCGCTGGAGGAGCGCCTCGTCGCCGCCGGCCATGCCTGCGTCGTCTTGGATGGTGACAACGTCCGCCATGGCCTCAACCGCGACCTCGGCTTCTCCGCGCAGGATCGCTCGGAAAACATCCGCCGGGTGGCGGAGGTGGCCCGCCTCTTCAATGAGGCCGGCCTCATTGTCATCACCTCCTTTATTTCCCCCTACCGCGAGGACCGGCAGATGGCCCGGGAGATTATTGGAGGCGCGAACTTCATCGAGGCATTCGTCGATGCCCCGCTGCAAGAGTGTGAGCGCCGCGATCCGAAGGGTCTCTACGCGAAGGCGCGTGCCGGCCAGATCCCGGAGTTTACCGGGATCTCCGCGCCCTACGAGGCCCCCGAGGCGCCAGATCTGCGCCTGGAGAGCGCCCGATACTCCGTCGCGGAGCTCGTCGAGCAGGTCTACCAGGCCTTGGAGGCACGGGGCTGCTTCCGCCCCGAATCAGGAGAAGACGAAAAATGATGATCACGGTCATCGGCCGCGGGCACTCTGGCACCCGCGCCATGTCTCACACCTTGAGCGCGAGCGGCGTCTACATGGGTGCGAAACTCAACGTATCGGGCGACCTCATTCCGGCAGAGGAGCTGTACGAGGCGTGCCGGGTGATGGCCCGCTACGTCGAGTATAAGGGCGGGTTGGAGTGGGACTTCTCGCGCCTCTTCACCATGCCGATCGATCCGGCGTTCACCCGCCTGGTCGAGTCCTATCTCTCCTCGGTTCTGGAGAGTGACGCCGAGCGCAAGGGGTGGAAGCTCCCGGAGACGACGCTGATCCTGCCCTGGATCACGCGTATGTTCCCCGACATCTATTACATCTACTGGGTACGCGACCCGCGCGATTCGATCGTCGGGGCCCACATCACCGACGATCTGGCCGACTTCGGCGTGCCCTACGAGCGCACTGATGACCTGCGCCGGCGCCGCGCCATCAGCTGGCGCTACCAATATGACATCATGCAGGCGACGCCGCCCCCCGCGCGCCGGATCCACGTGCGCTTCGAGGAGTTCGTGCTGAAGCAGGAGGAGACGCTGCGCCGCCTGGAGGACTTCCTCGGCTTCCCGATGGCGCGAATCCCGGTTCGGCCAGAGAGCGTTGGCCGCTGGCGCACCGACACGGAAACCCACGATTTCGACTTCTTCCCTCGGGAAGCCCTCTACGAGGGATAGGGGCTTTCGCCTCTCCATACGCGGGTTTCGCTCGCCCGTTGCTCTGCCGCGCAGGTTTCCCGCGGGCGTCCGGCGAATGGATCGCCCAAGCAGGGGAGGATCAGCATGAGCCATCGTCTTGTGGGGAAAGTGGCAGTCGTCACCGGGTCCACCTCGGGCATCGGTGCAGGAATTGCGCAGGCGCTCGCGGCAGCGGGCGCGCGCGTGGTGGTGAGCGGGCGGCGCTCCCAGGAGGGAAACGCCGTCGTTGCCGCCATCCGCGAGGCGGGCGGCGAGGCGATCTTCCAGCAGACGGACCTGCGCCAGCCTGAGGAGTGCCGGCGCCTCTGCCTGCGCGCGGCCGAAGCGTTCGGCGGCCTCGATATCCTCGTCAACAACGCGGGGGTCTTCCCTCGGATGGATTTCGAGGAGGTGACCCCGGAGTTTTGGGACCAGATCCTGGACATCAACGTGCGTGCCGCGTTCTTCTGTTGCCAGGCAGCCACGCCTCTCATGCGCCAGCGTGGCGGCGGGTCGATCATCAACATCGGCTCGGTGCATGCGTTTGGCACCCGGCCGCGCATGCTTCCCTACGGGATCAGCAAGAGCGCGCTCTACGCGCTGACGATGAACCTGGCGCGCATCCTGGCGCCGGATCATATCCGCGTGAACTGGGTGACCGTCGGCTGGGTGCTCACCGAAAAGGAGTTTGAGGTCCAGGCCGGCGAAGGCACCGACAGCGAGGAGCTGCTGAAGCGCGCGGAGACCCTTCCGATGGGCGAATTCTCTACCGTTGAGGATGTCGCCCAAGCCTGCGTCTACCTGGCCGGGGACGAGACGGCGCACGTCACCGGCTCTAACCTGAACACCGGTGCCGGACTAGGAGTCCACTTCTGAGAGGGGCAAGGCAGATGGCCAGCAAATTGACACGATGCCTGGCGTTGGCGGGGATTCCACTCGCCTTCCAGGCCGCCGGGAGCGCGTTTGCGGCGACCAAAGAGATAGGCAACGGCTTCGCCGATCACGGGGTAGCCACGCCCATCAGCAACCATCGGGGAATCGTCGCCACCGTGGATGGAGAGGGTCGCAACGTTGTCCTCCTCTGGCTCTACGACCACCGCGGCGGATACGCTCTCCTGATGATCGACGCGGAGACGGGAAGGAGCAAGGAGTTTCCCATCCCCTTCCCCACCGGTGGCGATGGTCCCTTCGCCTCGATCCTCTCCAGCGCCAACAAGTTCTACACTCACTTCGGCAGCCACTTCATCGAGTTTGACCCCGTGAAGGGCGAGTTCACCTTCTACCACAAGACCGTCCCGCAGATGGCGATGGGGATGACCGAGGACGACAACGGCGTCATCTGGTCAGTCACCTATCCCAATAGCGGGGTCGCCTCTTACAACCCGAAGACGGGCGAGTTCAAGGACTACGGCCACGTCTACCAGCAGAACTGGCGGCAATACCAGCGGTCTGTGGCGGCCGATGACCAGGGCTGGATCTACTTTGCCGTGGGCAACACCCGCAGCCAGATCATCGCGCTCGATCCGAAGACGGGGCAGGCCACCCCGCTCGTGCCCGAATCCGAGCGCGCGCAGGGCACCGCCTACGTCTATCGCGACCTCGATGGCAAGGTGTATGGCCAGGTCCTCGCCGGGCGCGACCAGCCCTGGCTGGAGCTGTATGGCGGCAAGGCCCGCCCGATTGGGAAGCTGGAGGCGCAGCGGAAGAAAACAATTATCACTGGGAGCCAGGGGCTCTTCCACCGCGACTTCCCCGATGGCAGCCGAATCGCCCAGTGCGACACGGTGGAGCGCATCCTCACCATCGAGGATCCGGAGAAGAAGCAGAAGACCGTCCGCTTCGATTACCAGAGCGAGGGCGCCCATATCATGGGTGTGGCAGTCGCCCCGGACGGCACCATCTGTGGCGGCACCGCGTTCCCGATGCGCTTCTTCAGCTTCGACCCCAAAACCGACAAGTGGGTGAATCGCCCGGCCTATGGCCAGTGGAATACGGTGGCGCGTCAGGGCGACCGCTTCTTCGTCGGTGGCTATACGGCCGGTTTTCTGCTGGAGTGGGATCCGGCCAAGCCGTGGGTCAACACCGAGAAGGGGAAGGCGGAGTGCAATCCGCGCTTCCTCACCGAGTGCCCCCCAACGATCAACCGCCCGCATGAGTTGCTGGCCACGCCAGACGGCAAGTGGGTCTTCCTCGCCGGAACGCCGGGCTACGGCTACACCGGGGGCGGGCTGTTGCTGTGGAACCGCGAGACAGGAACGCGCACACTTCTGGAGCACACCGATCTGATCCCGGATCACTCCACGATGAGCCTGGCGCTGCTCCCGGATGGCAAACTCCTCGGGGGCACCACCATCTCCCCGGGCACCGGCGGCGAGCAGAAGGCGAAGGAGGCCGAGCTGTACATCCTGGACCCGACGACCTGCAAAGTGGAGTGGCACGCCGTCGTCTTTCCCGGGGTGGCGAGCTACACCGACCTGGCCCCCGGGCCGCGCGGCCTGATCTATGGGGTGGCCGATCAGAAGCGCTTTTTCGTCTTCGATCCGAAGGAGCGGAAGGTCGTCCACGAGCAGGACCTGACGGCCGAGTTCGGGCAGACGATCTCGCACCAGGGCCCGCGCGTCTTCGTGCCTGCCCCGGATGGCACCCTCTACATGCTCTTCGTGAAAGGGATCGCCAAGGTGGACCCGCAGACGCACGCGATCCAGATGGTGGCAGAGTCGCCCGTGCGCATCGCCGCTGGCGGCGATATCGTGGACGGCCGGCTCTACTTTGCCTACGGCTCGCACGTCTACAGCTTCAAGTTGCCCTAGCAAGCGCATTTCCGGCCCGGGGAAGGATTCACCCCGGGCCGGGTCGAACCTGGGCAACAACATGAAGCCGCTTAAGCTATCGATACTGGGTGTTCGGGGGATCGTCGGTGAGGCGCTTACCCCCGAGTTGGTAGTTACCTTCGCGCAAGCCTTCGGTACTTATATCGAAGGGGGGCCGATCTTTGTCAGCCGCGATACGCGTCCCTCCGGCGTGATGATCGCCTCTTCCGTCATCGCCGGCCTGCTGGCGACCGGCTATGAGGTGATCGATCTCGGCGTCTGCCCCACTCCGGCGATGGAGCTGGCCGTGCGCCGGCACAACGGCGCCGGCGGGGTGGCGATCACGGCGGGGCACAACCCCTCGGACTGGAACGCGCTCAAGTTCGTCGCGGGAACCGGCCGCCTCCTCAATGCCTACCAGGGCGAGGAGCTGTTGGATGTCTTCCATCAAGGCGAGTTCGCCCGCGCCAGATGGGACGGCCTGAAGCCCCTGCGCCACCAGGCGCACGCCGTTCCAGAGTACGTTGAGGCGCTCTTGGAGCAGGTGGATCGGGAGGCGATCCGGAAGCGCCGCTTCAAAGTGGCGGTGGACTGCTGCAATGGCGCCTGCGTGGACGCCACCATGCGCTTCCTCACCGCGCTTGGATGCAACGTGCTCGCGATCAACGATGAGGTGGAGCGCCCCTTCCCCCACGATCCGGAGCCGAACCCTGACAACATGAGCCAGCTCCGCGCCATGGTCAAGGCGAGTGGAGCCGACATCGGGTTCGCGCAGGACGCTGACGGCAGCCGCCTCGGCGTCGTCACGGAGAAGTGGGATGCCCTCTCCGAGGAGTACACGCTCTGCCTCATCGCGGAAATGCTTCTCCAAAGCGGTGATACGCTGGTGACTAACTCCTGCACCACCCGCGCCGTTGAAGATATCGCCGCGCGCCGCGGCGCCCGCACGATCAGAACGAAGGTGGGCGAGCCGCATATCGTCGAGACGATGCTCTTCCACGACGCCGCCCTCGGCGGCGAGGGGAGCGGAGGCATTGTCCTTCCGCGCATGCACCACGTGTTTGACTCCACGGCGGCGATTGCCTACATCCTCGACTACCTGGCGCGCACTGATAGGCCGATCTCCGCGCTGGCGGGAAGCATCCCGCGCTACTACATGGTCAAGGAGCGCGTGCCCTGTCCGCCCGAGCGCGCGCCGGCGGTGATGGCGCGCCTGCGCGAGATGGTGGATGAGCGTCCGGATCTGGGCAATGTGGACTTCACTGACGGAATCCGCCTCGAGCGTGGCCGGTCGTGGGTACACTTGCGCCCCTCGATGACGGAGCCGGTGCTGCGCATCATCGCAGAATCGGAAACCGCCGGAGAGGCACGCTCCCTCGTCGATGAATGGGGCGGTCACGTCCGCAGTTTCTTGCTGTGAGGGTATCCTCGCAGCCGATCCGTGGGGAGGGTAGCACCCGCCGTTTAGGAAAGGCCCATCCCCACGAATAGCTGTCGTCTTGAAGTAGGGAAAGAGCTTGAAGAGCGTTACGAATCTCAAGATCAGTATCTCTGGGGTGCGGGCGGTCGTCGGTGACACGCTCTCGCCCTTGCTGATGGTGCGCTTCGCGCAGGCTTTCGGCACCTGGACGGGATCCGGCACCGTCGTTGTCGGCAGCGACACGCGTACCTCCGGCGAGATGGTGCGCCACGCCGTGCTCTCTGGGCTGGCCTCCGCCGGCTGCCGCGTCGTGGATGTTGGGATCTGCCCGGTGCCGACGGTGCAGGTGATGGTAGAGCACCTCGGCGCGGCGGGCGGGGTCGCGATCACCGCCAGCCACAACCCGGTCGAGTGGAACGCCCTCAAGTTCATCCGCAGCGATGGCATCTTCCTGGACTCCTACCAGGCCGAGGAGCTGCTCGCCATCTACCACCAGGGCGAGTTCACCCGCGTGGGCAGCGATTCCCTGCGCCTCCCGCGCACAGATGCCAGCGCCGTGCAGACGCACATCAACCGCATTCTGCAGCTGGTGGATGCGGAAAAGATCCGCGCGCGCCGTTTTCGCGTCGCCGTGGATTGCTGCAACGGCGCCGGAGCCGTTGCCACACCGCTGCTTCTGGAAGCCCTCGGCTGCGAGGCGCTTCCGATCCATGCCACTCCTAACGGCATCTTCCCACACCCGCCTGAGCCGGTGCCCGAAAACCTGACCGACCTGTGTAACCACGTGAAGGCGACGGGCGCCGATGTCGGCTTCGCCCAGGACGCCGATGCCGACCGCCTGGCCATTGTCTCGGACGAGGGCGTGGCGATTGGCGAGGAGTACTCCGTGGCGCTGTGCACCGACTTCGTCCTCCGCCGAACCCGCGGACCCGTTGTCGTCAACGTCTCCACCAGCATGATGGTGGATGAGATTGCCGCCCGCTATGGCGCCCCGGTGGTGCGCACCGCCGTGGGCGAGGTGAATGTCGCGGTGCGCATGAAGAAGGAACGGGGAGTCATCGGCGGCGAGGGGAACGGCGGCGTCATGTACCCTCCGCTCCACTATGGACGCGATAGCCTCATTGGCATGGCGCTGGTGCTCCAGTCGATGGCCGAGCAGAAGATGCCGCTCTCCGAGATGGCGCGCGCCCTGCCGCAGTTTGTCATGGTGAAGAAGAAGGTGCCGATCACCTCGGAGCGGGTGCCCGCGATCCTCGCACGCACGCGCGAGAAATGGTCGAACTACACCCTCGATTTCACGGACGGCACCAAGATCATCGGTGACCGCTGGTGGGCACAGGTACGCGCCTCGCGGACCGAGCCGATCATGCGGGTCATGGTAGAAGCGCCTACCGAGGCCGAGGCGGAGGATCTGGCGGGCCAGCTGATGGCAGAGATCGCCAGCGCCTGAACAATCGCAAGCTCGCAACGTCTCAGAGTCAGGGCCAGCCGGAGCGCGCTCGGCGGCGATGATACGCCACCGGGGCGTGGCACGTGCGGTTGGAAAGGGGTCTGGCATGAGAACGATTTCGCGTAGCGCTATCGCGATTGTATGTGTGGCGATCGTCGCCGCTGGCGCCGCCTCCGGCGACCCATCCCCCTGGTCAAGCAAGAAGTCACCTGCCCGCCAGGATGGTTGGGCGGCAAGAGGGGAAGAACGCCCCCTGCTGGTGGGGCGCGTTGAGAGCGATCATCGCGGCGCGCGCTACCTGGAGGTGCGCGGGTACCAGTCCGCGTATGTGGTCGATCTGGCGCGTGCCGAGATCGAGGGTGTTCGCCTGGGCAAGCTCGAGCGCGGGGACCAGGTTGTCGTCTGGGGCAAGGTGACCGGACACAAAACGATCGCAGCGACGCGCGTCCGGGTGCTGCGAGACTCCGATAAACTCCCCTGCAGCCGGTGCGGGCGCACCGATTGCTTCCATTCCGACCGGTACCATTACGAGCCCGGGATCACCCATCCTCGACCTCCCGACGAGCGAGACGAGCGCTTCGACGAGCGCAGCCGGCATACGCTCGAGGGGCGCGTCGTCCGCACATCTTCCCGGATCACACACCGGACTATCACTATCGCCAGCGTGGGGAGGGAGTGGAACGTGGAGGTGCCCCACTCCACCGAGATACGGCGCGGCAGCAGGAGAATCTCCGTTCATGAGATCCGCGAGGGCGAGTATGTCCGCGTCCGCGGCGAGCGATTGGCTGGCCAGCGCTTCCGTGCCGAGCGGGTCGATGTGGATCCCCCTTCCGCCTCGCGCCCCGATAAGGAGGGGAGCTTCACCGGAAGCGTCCGCAACATCGACGCGCGGCGTAACCGGTTCGGGTTCCGGCCCAGCTATTTCGAAGTCTGCACGGTGCAGCTCACGCGCGGCGCTCGCATCACCCGCGACGGGCGCACCATCTCCCTGCGCGACCTGCGTGAGAACGACCGCGTGCGTGTCTATGGCCGCCTTGATTCCGACTCCCGAGTGATCGAGGCACACCGGGTCGAAGTCCAGTGATTGCCGTCGGGCTGGCCCTCGTCCGGGCGTGGAGCTGAAGCCCCGCGCTGCTTCCCGGCAGAGCACTTCGGGCTCCCGCTCCAGGCCCCCGAGTCGCCCGCGATTCCCCGGGTGTGGCAGGGGCGAACGTTCACTGTTCGCCCCGCCCATTCGGCAACAGAGCAAACACCAAGGGTTCGCCCCCACACACATTCGTCCGGGCATTGCGCTGCCCGCAGTGCCCGATCGCGGGATCCCGGTGTCAGCGAGACGTCTGCTGCGCCAGGCGCTGAATCTCCCCCGATGCGATCTGCTGCTGCAACCTGCTAACACGGTTCTCGCTGGTGGGGTGGGTTCGCAGGAAGGCGATGCCGCCGTTTCCCGTTTCTGCCCCGAGGCGGCGCAGGAACTCGACCATGACGCTCGGGTCGATCCCGGCGCGCACCAGGTAAACCGCGCCATAGGTGTCTGCGTCGCGCTCCTGGTTGCGGCTGAAGCCCAGCGACTCCAGGTTGGCGGCCAGGATGGCAATGTCGCGCGTGGTGCCCCCGCCCGTGAGGATCTCGATTCCGAGCCCCAGCCAGCTCTGCCGCTGGATCTGCTCCGCCGTATGCCGCCTCGCCACGTGCGCGATTTCGTGCGCCAACACCGCCGCCAGGAACTCCTCGCGGCCCTGCGCAAACTGAAGCAACCCAGTGGTGACATAGACCGGTCCGCCCGGCAGAGCAAAGGCGTTCACCTCGGACATCTCAATGACGCGGAACCGGTAGGGGTAATCTGGCGCGCCGCTGACCGCTGCCAGCCGCTGCCCGATTCGCGTCACCGTGGGATTCTCGTAGGTGCGGTACTGGCGCTCGATTTCGGCGGCCGTTTGCTGCCCGAGGCTGATCTCCTGCGAGCGACTGATGCCGGTCAAGCCGCATCCCGGGGAGAGCGTCGCCAGGAACAGGCCCAACCCCGCCAGCAGGCCACGAATCCGTATTCTGGTCCTCATGCTGCTCCTCCTCTGACCATCCGCTCTTGGGCACTTTACCCTGTGTCCGGGGAAGAGCACACGACGATGTGACTAAGATCACGGCGCTGGCAGAAGCCGCCGCGAGAGGTGAGCCGCCGGCAGCCCGTGCCCCACACGGCCTGAAACGAAAGTGCCGGGCGCGGTGGAACGCCTCAGTGGTCCGTTGCGCGGTCGGAAAGTGGCGCCGGCGCCGCTTCCGTCAGGGGCAGCGTCATTTGGAACGTGCTCCCCTTCCCCACCACGCTCTCGACGCGCACCTGGCCGCCGTGGGCCTCGCAGACGTGCTTCACGATGGCCAGTCCTAGTCCAGTGCCCCCCAACTCGCGCGAGCGACCCCGATCCACCCGGTAGAAGCGCTCGAAGATGCGCGAGAGATGCTCCGGGGGAATCCCGATGCCCGTATCCGCCACCTCCAGGCAGGCCTCCTCCTCCGTGCGCCGCAGCCGGATATGTACCTGGCCGCCAGGATGATTGTACTTCACGCCGTTCGTGATCAGGTTGGCAATCGCCTGGCGCAACCCCTCGGGATCCCCGGTCACCACAAGCGGCTCGTCCGTCTCGGCGGTCAACTCCACCTGGTACTCGCGAGCGAGGGGGACCTGCGCAGCCACGGTCTCGCGCACCAATTGATCCAGCGCCACGGGTTGCCACTCCAGGCGGCCCGGGCCCGCCTCGATACGCGCAAGCGCGAGCACGTCATCCACCAACTGCGCCAATCGGTCGGTGGCCTCAACGATAGAGCGGAAGAACTCTTCGCGCAGCGCCTTCTGCTTGATGGCACCACGCTGCAGGCTCTCCACCATCACCTTGATACTGGTTACCGGAGTCCGCAGCTCGTGGCTGACGTTCGTGACGAAATCGCGACGGACGCGCTCCACGCGGTCAAACTCGGTGAGGTCCTGAAGCACCGCGACGGCGCCGGATCCCCGCACGCCACCTTCGAGGGGCGTGACCAGCACATGGAGCAGGCGCCGGCGGGGCTGGATCGTCTCCAGGCGCCGCATCCGGGTCGCCCCGGCAAGCATCGCCTCGCGAAACAGACCATCCAGCGAGTGAAGCATGGTCGCCTCGATCACGGTGTATCCCAGCGCACGGCCCGGAGTGAGCGCCAGCATCTCCGCAGCGGCCGGGTTGAGGCGGCGGATGCGCAGATCGCCATCCACCAGGAGGATGCCATCCGCCATGCGCGCGAAGACCGCCTCCGTCTCTTGCTCGCGCTCTCGTGCCTCGCGTAGCGAGCGCCGAACGTGACGGGAGACAGCCGACAGCCACGCCGCCAGCTGATCCAGGTCATCGATGCCCCCCTTTTCCGGGGGCGCATCTCCCCCGCTGTCCAGGGCGATCCGGCGTGTGGAGATACGCAGGCGGGTGATGGATCGGAGCAGCCCATTCACCAGCGAGAGCGCCATGCCCGCGCCCACCATCAGGCCGACAAGGAGCGCATCGACCACGCCGATCAACGGCACATGCCCGCGCGCCACCAGCACGATCGCGGAGACCGTCACCGGCACCACCGCTGCCATCAGCACTCTCGCTCGAAACCCCATCTGTCGGGCCACCACCCTTCCCCAAGCTCCCGGCCGAACGTTCCTCCGCTGCAATCTGCCTCCCAGTATAGCCCATCCGAGTGGCCACCCGCAAGTCTCCTTCGGGTCACAGAGATAGGCGATGCTCATACCCAGGAAGGCCCTGGGTCATGCGCGGCGAAGGCACGTTCCGACGGCGAGGAGGGCGCTCAACGGATCCGGCGGGGCGCGCACATTCCCATCCGCGTCCGTCGCCTTCATTCGTGGTGTTGTCGGCCTTGACCGCTCCCCACCGGGGTGCTATACTGGAACCCAGACAAGCGGCTGGCAGAAGGTGATCCGGTTGGTGGAGTAGCCATGCGAATCTGCATTCTTGGTGCCGGCTATGCCGGTCTCACCCTGGCTCGGGAGCTCGACCGCTGGCTGGGCCCCAACACACCCCATGAGATTCTGCTGGTCGACCGCTCGTGCCACCATCAGCTCATCACCCGGTTACACGAGGTCGCGGCGGCGACTATTCCGCCGGACGCGGCGCAGATCCCCTTCTCTCGCGCGCTGCGGGGCAGCCGGGTTCACTTCCATCAGGCGACCGTCACCGCCATCGATCCGTCCACAAAGCGCGTTCATTGTGACGGGCACGAGTTCGGCTTCGACATCCTGGTCGTGGCGCTGGGAGGAGAGGCGGCGGAGAGCGGGCTTCCCGGGATTGCCGAGAATGCGCTGCCGCTGCGCAACTGCGATCAGGCGGTACGCCTGGCGCGGCATGTGGAGCGGCAGGTAGTCCGTGCCCGACGCGCGTCCGACGCGGCGATTCGGGAGGCGCACCTGACGGCGGTGATCATTGGAGGTGGCTGCACCGGGGTCGAACTGGCCGGCGAACTCCACGACCGCCTGCGCGACCTGGTGGCCCTGCATGAGCTCTCTGAAAGCGCTCGCGTCCTGCTCATCGAGTCATGCGACCAGCTCCTGCCCGGCTTCCCCCTCAACGCCGCCTACCGGGCGCAGGAGATACTGGCCCAACTGGGCGTCGAAGTGCGCCTGCTCTCTCCCGTCGCTGCCGTTCGTCCGGGTCAGGTCACGCTCGCATCAGGAGAGCGGATCGCGGCGGGAACGATCGCATGGGCCGGGGGCACCCGCGCCCCCCGTCTCCTGGCCGAGAGCGGGCTGCCGACGGATCACCACGGCCGGGCCTGTGTGGATGCCTACCTGCGCTGGTCCGAGCGCTCGGATCTCTTCGCCATCGGCGACGTATGCCACATCCTCGACCACGACGCAGGCGCGCCGGTATCTGCCACAGCACAGCACGCCATCCAACAGGCCAGGCACCTCGCCTACAGCCTCTACCGGCTTCTTCAAGGGCGCTCGATCGTTCGCTATCGCCCCGCGCCCGCCCCGGAGATCCTCTCCCTGGGCCGCCACCATGCCATCGCGGTGCTTGGCTCCGTCGTGCTGGCAGGGAGAGAGGCCCGGCTTCTGAAACACCTCAGTTATCGGCGCTACGAGGCATCGGTCAGGGCCTGAGGAATCGCGCCAGCCGAACCACATCGCGACGCGCTTAAGCTCCCCCACGCGAATGCCGAACAGATACACTGCGAAGATCCCTGCTTGTGGTACGCCTCCGGGGATCCATCACTCAGCGGACCACATCCGGGCGGCGGCTACAGATGCGGGTTCATCGGGGCGAGGGCACTCCGCCGGTTGGCGAGACGCCTGATCCCCATGAGAGCGAGCGATAGCGCAATGCGCCCGTTCGCGCGTGTGTTCGATGGACGAGGGGGGTGAGAAGAATGACCGATGTCATTCAGCCCGTGTTCCGCAGGATCGAGCCTTCCGAGGCTGCCATCCTGCACCGAGACACCTACGCTGGCACCTCGCCCAGCGTGTACACTGACAGGAGAGTTGCCCCGCCGCCGGGAAACGGCCCGGATCTCTCCGAGGTACAGCAGGCTGTCGACTGCCTGAATGAGGCCGTGAAGACGCTTGAGATCGGTGCACGCTTTCGGATCCTGGATGAGCCGCGCCAGGTAATCGTCGAGATGTACGATACCGCCACCGGTGACGTGATCCGCGAGATCCCGCCGCGTCGCCTGCTTCGGATGTACGCGGATATGATGCACCTGATCGGACTTTCTCTCGACCGAAAGGCATGAGGTGAAGCGTCTACTCTTCGCACTGCTGCTCATCACTTCGTCCGGCGCCCTGGGGACTAGCTTCGCCAGGGCGGACGCGCTCTCCGAGATTGCGGCGCTGCCTGCCGTCTCGGTGGAGACAATTGGGCGCAGTGTCGAAGGGCGGCCGCTTCACCTGTTGGTCGTGGCGGAACCAGAGGCGATAGAGCGCGGCGCGCCCAGCGTGCTGATCATCTGCGGCCAGCATGGCAATGAGCCCATTGCCTCTCAAGCTGCTCTGCGCGTGGTCCGCAACCTATGTAGCGAGAGCAAGGCGGCGATCAGGCGGCGCATCGTCACCCTGATCGTTCCCATTGCCAACCCCGATGGCATGGCGGTCCGCCGGCGCACCAATGCCGCCGGCGTCGATCTCAACCGCGATTGGCAAGAGCGCACGCAACCGGAGACACGCGCCATCTTCGACGTATTTCTCCAATGGCGCCCCACCCTGATCATCGATGCGCACGAATGGACCGCGGATGATCTCTACACATGCCACACCATCGAAACGCCGCTTCTCAGGCAAGAACGCGCTGTACCCACCTGGAGCGTTCCCCTGGACCAGTGGATCTCCACGACGCTGAGAGCGTGCGCCGATCAGGGAACCTATGTGCAGCGAACGTACTGGGGAGCGGCCAACGACCCGCGTCTCGCGCACCGCTTCTTCACAACCGCCTGGAACACGCCCGCCATCCTGTACGAGACGATGCCCGCGGGCACTGCATCCAACGCAACCCGCATCACCGCGGCCACGACATTCCTGTCTCAGATGCTCGCCGCCGTGGCCGCATCGGCGCCGGCGCCATCCCCCGTTCCGCCACAGAGTCCTGTTCCGGCGCCAGACTCATCGATGTGGCCCATCCACTTTGCCCTCGCTTCAGGGCTCCTGTTTCTCCTTCTCTTCACGCATGGTCAGGGAGGCAGGGGGATGATGGAGCGCACGACGACGCGCCCGCTCAGCGTTCCGCGTCGCTCCACCGGGCCGATCATCCCCCGCTGCCGACGGGAACGTCCCCTCGCCTCCGCGCGCACCCGCCACTTCCCGCGCCGCGCCCACGCGCCGCAAGACCCGCGCTTCTCCAGCCTGTCGGCAAATTGAAGAACAACTCCGTCCGCACGTTACCCATCCGCACTACCGGGTAATAGGTGCCGGGGGGATCGTCGCCGACCTGGCTCCGTTCCCTTTCACGCCCAGCGGGCCGGGCGCGCACGGCGTGAGCAACGCGGAGGGAGGAGAATGCCACTTGCCGAGGAGCCCGCGCAGCAAGATGAGCGCGCCTCGTGCGCGAGTTGGATGATCGCCTGGGTGCTGGGACCGGTGATCACCTGGGTGATAGATGTTGTGCAGGCCCTGAACGCCGGAGTACCGTCGCGTGGACTGTTTGGGTCGGTGGAAGCGGCATCGATGGGCCTCTTGAGCGCGGGGGGGGTTTACTTCGCCGTGTACCTGGGGATCCGCTCGTTGCTGGAGGGACCTCGCCTCATTCTGGAACAGCTCAGCGGCGCGGCCGTGCGTATCTCGCCGATGTGGACGGGCCTGCTCGCGCTGCTCGTCATCTTCTATTTGGACCTCTGAGCCCGCCCATGCGGGCACTCCGCGCCCCATCGGCCACAAGCCCGGCATAGGCCCCCGAGAGCCGGGCGCATCCTGGTGGCTACCTCCAACTGAAGGCAATCCCCCTAAACCGCCCTGAAGGCGGGGCCGGGATCAGACGCCCGGAGGGGTGTGCTCCGAGCGTCTGATAATCCACGCGCCTGACGGGGTGTCACCTCTCAGCGGAATCCACCACCGAGCGCGAGGCGTCTTTCCGTCGGCCACTCTGCTTAGGAGAGGGCCGCGCGCACGATCTGGGTGAAGCTCTCGGCCTCGAGCGCGGCACCGCCCACCAGACCGCCATCGATATGCTCTTGCGAGAAGAGCTCCTTCGCGTTCCCCGGCTTCACGCTGCCGCCGTACTGAATGCGCACCGCCTGCGCGGCGTCGGCGCCGAAAACGCGCTCGACGACGCTGCGAATCATGCCGCACACCCGGTTGGCTTCCGGCGTGTCGCACGTCTCGCCCGTGCCAATCGCCCACACCGGCTCGTAGGCGATCACCATGCCGCCCACCTGCTCCGCGGTGAGGCCGGCGAGACCGCGCTCCACCTGCCCCGCGATCACCTCGTCGGTCTTGCCAGCGCGGCGCTCATCGAGCGTCTCGCCCACGCACACGATCGGGATCAGCCCGGCCGCCAGCGCCGCCTTCGTCTTCACGTTGACGCTCTCATCCGTCTCGCCGAACCACCGAAGGAGGGCCTCGGTCATCTCCGGCTCGGGCACGCCAAAGCGACCGCGGTTCTCGGAGTGGCCGATGATCACGTAGCGACAGCCCGCATCCACCAGCATGCTCGGCGCCACCTGGCTCGTGTAGGCGCCCTTCTCCTTCCAGAAGACATCCTGGGCACCCAGGGCAATCGCGCTGCCCTCAATCGCCTCGCGAACCGCAGCCAACGCCGTGTATGGCGGGCAGACCACGACCTCTACGCCGGTCAGACCAGCAACACCCGGCTTCAGACCATCGACCAGGGCACGGGCCTCGGCAATCGTCTTGTGCATCTTCCAGTTGCCCGCAACGATCGGAATACGCTTCATCAGGAGAGCCTCCAACTCGGGAATCAGCCGTCGGCTGGCGACGCTTCCGCCGCTTTCGGGCGATGGGGTGAACCTTCATAGGAGGAACGATACGTCCCCGCCCCTCAGACCGCTCGGCGGGGCGCCGCTTGCCACAAGCGAGGCAGCACCATGCCGCCTCGCCCTAGTATAGCAACTGGCCCTAACGGCTGTCAACTTGCGCTCGGAAGCGGCGGGGATCGCCCCCGGGCGTCGCGCACAGACTCAATAGCGCACGGCTCTTCAGGCCGGCGCCTACTCGTCCGCACGCCATGCCGGAGCTCATCTCTCCGCAGCCGGCAGGAGGAGGGTAACGGTCGTGCCCTGCCCATCCTCGCTCTCGATGCGGATGGTGCCGTGGTGTGCTGCCACCACGCGCTGGACCAGGGCCAGCCCCAGGCCAGCCCCGCGAGGCTTGGTGGTGAAAAGCGGCTCAAAGAGACGGTCTCGATGCTCAGACGGGATGCCGACCCCGGTATCCTCGATCTGGACAGCCACACCGGCGTCGCAAGCGAATGCGCGCACCCGGAGCGTGCCGCCCTCCGGCATCGCCTCGATGGCATTGGCCAGAAGGTGGGCGAGCGCCTGGCGCACCTGCACCACATCCACGTAGAGGAGGGGCAAATCCGCCGGAAGCTCCTCTTCCACCCGGATCTGCCCGTCGATCCGGCGGGATGCGAGCGCGTCGCGGAGGAGCACGCGCAGCGGCGCCGGCGCAGGTTGGGGCGCGCGGTCTCGCGAGAAATCGAGGAGTTCCTCGATAATCCGGGTTGCCTGGCGAATCTCACGCCGGACGATCTCCAGGTGGCGGTTCACCCGCGCGTCGTCGCTCTCAATCTTCGAGCTGAGGAAGAAGATGGCGTTGTTGATCACCGAGAGCGGATTGCGTAGGTCGTGCCCGATCACCGACGCGAGGGTGGAGATGGCGCTGAGGCGCTCTGCGCGAACCGTCTCGTCGCAGCGCGAGCGCGTCTCCGCAAGCAGATGGGCGCACTCCACCACGGCGGCTGCCTGCTCCGCCAGGAAGAGCGCCAGGCGCTCGTCTGCATCCGTGAAGTGGTGCCCGTCCTCCTTCTCCACGAAGAAGAGGCCTCCGTCGCCCATCGGGATACCCAGGAGCGAAGTCACACGCAGCCATCGATCCGCCGGACCGCCCCCGGAACGCCTCGCCGTGTGGTGGAGGCGCACGGGCCGGCCCTCTGCCAGGACCGTGTCCAGGCCGCCCTGCCCGGCGCGGATTGCATCCACCCATTCCCCCGCCTCCCCCTCGGGCGCGGATGACAGAAAGTGCGGGGAGTAGTCTCCCTCTCCCAGCTTCAGTACCAGAATGGCCGCGCGCACATGCAACGCGTCGCGGCCGAAGTCGAGGATCTGCTGGAGCGCCCGCAGCAGAGAGGGCTCAATTGGAGGGGCCGCGTCAGCGGCGGACTCATCCTTCGCCGCGTCGCTCGCACTACCGCCGGCGCGCATCGACGGGCGGCTCCTTTCCAGGGGCGGAAGGTCTCCGAACATTTTGCATGGGTCCGCGCTCGACTCCACGCCGGGCTCTTGGTCGAGCACTCCATCGCGATTGCTGGCATTGGGGATCGTCATGGATACTCCCGGATGGGTGGTCCCGCGCTTGCCTGGGCAGCACCGCCCGCCCTCGGCTGTCGAACACCCGCTTGTTAACTTTAGGTATACCCGCTTGCTCCAGCGACCAAACATGATGTTGGCTCACGCGCCCCTGGCGGCCAGACGCGCCCGAGGGCGGGTTCCCATTTCGCCAGCGTCGTGGTAGAATCGTGGGGTGATGGATGAATCGGCAGGCCTCTCACAGCGCCTCAAGGAACATGCGCGCGCGCTTGGGTTTGATCATGTGGGGATCGCGCCGGCCCGCCCGGGCCCCCACGCTCACCACCTGGATGGCTGGCTCGCGTGCGGCTATGCCGCCCGGATGGCCTATCTGGCGCGTGATCCGGAGCGGCGCAAGGACCCGCGTTTCGTGCTCCCGGGCGCCCAATCGGTGATTGTCTGCGCCCTCGCCTACGCCGCTCGCGATTCGTCCACGCTCCCCGCAGACCGCCCGCGCATCGCCGACTTCGCCCACGGACGCGACTATCACCTGGTTGTCGGCGAGAAGCTGCGCGCCCTCGAGGCGTTTCTCCACGCCGAGGCGCCCGAGGCGGTCCAGAGTCGCGCCTATGTGGACACCGGTCCGGTGCTCGAGCGAGAGGCCGCCTTTCTGGCGGGCATCGGACGCTACGGCAAGAACACCACCCTCATCCACCCGACGCTCGGCTCGCGCTTCTTCATCGGGGTGGTGATCACCACGGCGCTCCTGGAGCATGACCAGGCGCTAGCCGGTGACCCGTGTGGCAGCTGCACGCGCTGCCTGAAGGCGTGCCCCACGGGCGCCCTCCGCGCCCCCTATGAGCTGGACGCGCGCCGCTGCCTCTCCTACCTGACAATCGAGCACCGGGGTGTGCTGCCACAGGAAGCTAGGCCGGCGCTAGGCAATCGCGTCTTCGGGTGCGACGCCTGTCAGGAAGCCTGCCCCTGGAATGCCCGCCTGCCCCAACAGCCCCCTTCGCCACCCGTGGACAATGCCCCTTCTCTTCTCGACCTGTTGCATCTCCCCAACGAGGAGTTCTCGCGCCGCTTTGGCCAAACGCCGGTGAAGCGCGCGAAATGGAGCGGCCTGCGCCGCAACGCCGCCATCGCCCTCGGCAACACGCGCGATCCAGCCGCCATCCCAGCGCTGACGCGTGCCCTCGCCGACTCCGACCCCCTCCTGCGCGCGCACGCCGCCTGGGCGCTCGGCCGGATAGGCACCCCAGAGGCGGTCGCGGCTCTGCGCGCCGCCCTGGCGACGGAGACGGATCCCGCCGTTATCGCAGAGATCCAGGCGGCACAACGCCTCGCGGCGCAGTGAAGCCGGCCCCCGGAAGCCCGTCGCTCTTCCTGCCCCTCTTTGACACTCACAATCGCCGCTGAACTCCTTGACAGGCGCATATCTGGTGTGCTATAGTGGGTCACCATACCACATCTTGTAGGGGGATGGCATCGTTGAAGTGCCCATACTGCGGAGGTTCACAGGACAAAGTGATTGACTCCCGCGAGATCCGAGACGGGGAGGCAACGAAACGCCGGCGGCAGTGCAACGAATGCGGCAAGCGTTTCACCACCTACGAGGAGATCGAGGAGCGGCGCTTGATGGTCGTCAAGAAGGACGGCCGTCGGGAGCCGTATGATCGCGGGAAGATCCTGCGGGGTCTCCAGACGGCCTGCCACAAGCGCAACGTCGATGCCGACGTGCTCATGCGGATCACCGAGGAGATCGACCGGGAGATCATCAACCGGTCGGATCGCGAGGTCGCCAGCGTCGAGATTGGCGAGATGGTGATGGCGCGGCTGCGAGAGCTGGACCACGTCGCCTATGTGCGCTATGCCTCCGTTTATCGTCAGTTTCGCGACGTCACCCAGTTCCGAGAGTTGGTAGACGTTCTCGGCCACGAGGAGAGAGAGCAGTCGCAGCAGCGCCAACCCCGCCTCCCCTACGAGAGATAGTTCCGCCGGCATCGACCGGCGTGGAAACGACATAGGAGTACGAGCGCGCGCGGCACGAGCCGCGCTCTGCCTGAGGAGACGTCATTGCATTGGCTCGCGACGCCCCCGCCATGCGCGCGAAGCTACCGCTGACTCCGCCGTCTCCTGGGATAAGAGAAGCTGTAATGAAGGAGCAACCCATGGGAACCCCCAAAGCCAAGACGCGGCAATCGGCGGCCGCGCCTGCCCCCTCACCCGAGCCGCCTGCGACCGGGGCGAATGCGCTGAGCGAGTTGGGTGAGAAGATCTTTCTCGACCGGTATGCCTTGAAAGACGCAAGCAAGAAAACTCTTGCCGTGGGCGATACCGTGGTCGTCTGCACCGACGTGAAAACGGGGCAGCGCGAGATCGGCACCGTCACCGAGATCCAGGACGGCTCCGTGATGGTGCGCTTGCGCGACGGCACGCTCCAGCAGCGCGCCATCGAGCAGATCGACAAGCCGCTCGAGACGCGCCCTGAGGAGATGATGGCCCGTGTGGCGCGCGGGATCGCGGCCGTGGAGGGCGAGCACGCCGCCGAGTGGGAAGAGAAGTTTCGCTGGCTGCTGGACGATTGGAAATTCGTGCCCGCCGGGCGCATCCTGGCGGCAGCCGGCACGGACCAGGCGCTGACCTACTACAACTGCTACGTGATTCCCAGCCCGCGCGACTCCCGCCAGGGGATCGTGAAGACGCTCGCCAACATGATGGAGATCATGTCGCGCGGCGGCGGCGTGGGGATCAACCTTTCCAGTCTCCGCCCCCGGCACGCCTACGTGCGCGGCGTCAACGGCCGCTCTTCCGGGTCGGTCTCATGGGGCGCGCTCTACTCCTTCGTCACCGGGCTGATCGAGCAAGGGGGCTCGCGTCGCGGCGCGCTGATGCTCATCCTCAACGTCTGGCACCCGGATGTGCTCGATTTCATCCACTCCAAGCGCGAAGCCGGCAAGATCACCAACGCCAACATCAGCGTGGGGATCACCGATGACTTCATGGCCGCCGTGGAGGCAGACCGCGAGTGGGAGCTGCTCTTCCCCGATACGAGCGATCCCGACTACGATACCGAGTGGGATGGCAACCTCGAGGCGTGGCGGGCAAAGGGCAAGCCGGTCATCGTGCACAAGACACGCCCGGCACGCGAGATCTGGAACGCCATCATCGAAAGCGCCTGGGCCAGCGCCGAACCGGGAGTCTTCTTCGTTGACCGCTACAACCGGATGTCCAACTCCTGGTACTACGCGCCGATCATGTGCACCAACCCCTGCGGCGAGCAGGGCCTTCCCGCCTGGGGCGTGTGCAACCTCGGCGCGGTCAACCTGGCCCGGTTCGTCGCCGATGGCGAGGTTCAGTGGGCTCCCCTGGGCCAAGCGATCCGCTACGCCGTTCGCTTCCTCGACGACGTGATCGATGCCACACCCTACTTCTTTGAGGAGAATGAGCGACAGCAAAAGTCGGAGCGCCGCATCGGCCTGAACACCATGGGCCTGGCAGAGATGCTCATCCGCCTGGGCATTCGCTATGGCACGGCCGAGTCCGAGCGGTTCATTGACCGGCTCTACGAGTTTATCGCTCGCGAGGCCTACACCGCCTCTGCCGAGCTCGCCATGGAGAAAGGCGTTTTCCCCGCTTTCGATGCCGAGAAGTTCCTGCGAAGCGGCTACATGCAGGCGATGCCGGAGAGCATCCGCAGCATGGTTCGCGAGAAGGGGATGCGCAACGTGACGTTGCTCACCCAGGCCCCCAACGGCACCATCGGCACCATGGTCGGCACATCCACCGGTATCGAGCCGTTCTACTCCTGGACCTACCTCCGCAAGAGCCGCCTGGGCGTGCATGAGGAGAACGTCGCGATTGTGCGCGAGTGGCAGGAGAGCAATCCGGGAGAACCACTCCCCGACTTCTTCGTCACCGCCATGGACCTCACCCCCGAGGAGCATGTGCGCGTGCAGGCCGCCGTCCAGCGCTGGGTCGATTCCAGCATCTCTAAGACGTGCAACGTGCCCAACAGCTACACCGTCGAGCAGACGCGCCGACTCTATGAGCTGATGTACCGGCTGGGTTGCAAGGGCGGCACGATCTACCGCGACGGCTCGCGCGATGAGCAGGTGCTCTTGCGCAAGGAGAAGGAGCCCGAGAAGGCTCCCGCCGCCGTGCCAGCTCCCGCTCCAGATGTGCCCAAGGTGCGCCCCCGACCCTACAAGCGCGCTGGCGTCACGGTCAGCAAGAAGACGCCGGCCGGCACCGCGCACATCACCATGAACAACGACGAGGATGGGCGCCCCTTCGAGGTCTTCGTGGACATTGGCAAGGGTGGCACCGATGTCAAGGCGATGGCGGAGGCGATCGGCCGCCTGATGTCGCTGGTCCTCCGGATCGCTTCGCCCCTCTCGCCGCTGGATCGCATCCGCGAGATGGTCAACCAGCTGAAGGGCATCGGCGGTGCCCGCTGGATCGGCTTCGGCAGAGACCGCGTCCGCTCGCTCCCCGACGCAGTGGCCCAGGCCCTGGAGGAGCATTACGGCGTGGAAGGCAACGGGAACGGCCACGTCGTGCCCGACGAGCTCTCCGATCCGATTGCGGACACCACCACATCCATCGCGGCCGACCTCTGCCCCGCCTGCGGGCAGGCAGCGTTCGTCCACGAGGAGGGGTGCATGACCTGCCACGCGTGCGGCCATAGCGAGTGCTAATCTAGCCAGGCCGTTGAGAGCCGCTCTGCCCCACCGCCGGGCAGGGCGGCTCTCTTATTCTCCGGGGTGCGCGCCCGATTTAGGCTTCCGCCTTGGGTGTTGCCGGGCCCTGGAGGCCGGCCATGCTCCGGCGCGACCGGCCCCATTGGATACCCAGGAGGAGCAGGATGGCCAGGGCGCTGAGCCAGGCGATGACGTCGCCGGCCAACTGGTAGGGCGTCGGTCTCTGCGCCAGTGGGAGATCGCCCACGCGAAGCGTGCGCTCGAAAAGCCGAGTCTCCGTGATCGCGCGCCCGTAGGGATCGATGAGCGCGGTGATCCCGGATGTCGAGGCTCGGGCCACGGCCGCCCCGCTCTCGACGGCGCGGAAGGCGGCCATGTGATAGTGCTGCCAGGTGGCCGAGCGCTCTCCAAACCAGGCATCGTTCGTCATCACCACCAGGAGGCGCGCGCCGGCCCGGCGCAACGCACGGGCAATCCCGGGAAAGGCCGACTCGAAGCAGATTGCCACGCCCACGGGGGCCTCGCCCGCCCGCAAGGGAAAATGCCCCTTGCCCGGATGAAACTCGTGGTCGATTACCGGGAAGTGGCGGTAGAGGAAATCGAGAGGCTGGCGCCAGGGCGTGAACTCGCCATACGGCACCAGGTGAACCTTGTCGTAGCGCCCGGCCAAGCCGGAATCGGGCGTGTAGAGAAACGTGGAGTTGAGCAGGCGTCCCGCCTCGTCTCTATGCGAGCTGCCAACCAGGAGACTCACGCGCAGGCGCGTGGACGTAGCCACGAGCGCCTCGCGGAGCGGCCGCAGCCCCGGATCCAGCTCCACCTGCCCCGGCACGGAGCTTTCCGGCCAGATCACGATCTGGGCCCCCTGGCGCGCCGCTTCCTCCGTCAGGCGCAGGTAGACTTCGCTGCTCTCCCGCATCGCGTCGGTGACGCGCGGCAAGCGGTCGCCCTCCCAACCCAGGGCGCCCTGAAGCACCGCGACCCGCACCTTTGGGGCCGCACCCGCATCCCGGTGCAGTCGGTAATATCCCCAGGCCGCGCAGAGACCCACAGCCGCCACCACCACCCCAAGGCGGGCGAGCGTGCCGCGCAGGTCGCCGGAGCGTGGCGAGACGCCTTCTCGTCCGGCGAGCGGCTTGCCCGACCACGCCACGCCGATCATTGAGGCAAGCCCGGCGTTGACCGCCGCGATCAGGAAGGTGATGCCATAGGGGCCGGTCACGCTTGCCAGCTGGAGCAGCGGTAGGTTGCCATGTTGTGAATAGGCCAGGCCGCCCCAGGTGAACCCAAACGTCCCCAGGCCGCGCGCCCACTCCAGAGCTGTCCAGGCGGACGCGGGCACCAGGAGCGCCCTCCAACCGGTCGGCGCGGGCGCCAGCAGCCGTACGAGCAGGGCGAAGAGCGCCACATAGGCAGCGAGGACCAGCGACGCGGCAATCCAGGCCGTGGTATCGAAGAGGCGGATCCACTCGATGAGGATGAGGAAGAAGAGCACGCCGGCGGCGAAGCCCTGGCACGCCGCGCCTCGGGGGGTGGACGCCCGGGCCGCCAGGATCAGGGGCACGAGCGCGACCCAGGCCAGGCCGGACGCGCCCACATTCGGAAAGAGCGCCGCGAGCATGGCGCCGGTCGCCACCGCTCCCAGCGCCCCCATCACAATCCCCCGTCTCATCACAGGTGCATTATACCATTGCCCCGCAGATGGAACAAGCGCGAGCGAAGGGCATCAATACCGCGGATGAGGGCGACGGACACGGATGGGCCGGGCTCCCGCGGGGGAGTGCTGTAATCCAGATGCGACTCCGGAAAGGGAAAGGGGCGACGGTGTGGAATACCGCCTCAGGGGACGTTAAGGAGGACTACGATGGATTTCCCCAAAGAGCGGATGGAGATTGTCAGTCACCATGGAGGCAAGGAGTCCGAGGAGGGATGGCTGGTGCTAAACCTCGGGCCGTTCGATCTGGAGGGAATCACTAAGATCTACGTCAATCTGGACGACATAGCCGATATCCGAAGGCATGGCGAGCGGCGCGCGGAAGTGCTAGAGCAGATGCGCTCCCTCCTGGGATGCGACGATTGATGGCGCGGGCGACCGTGCACCGGGGGCAGGCTTCACGCGGCGAAGCCCTGAGAGGGGACAGGCTTTGGGCCGGCCGACCAAGCCCCCCTGGTCGATCCGGCCCGATACATCTAGCGGTTGCGGCCCTCGCGCTGCTCGTTGAGGAGGCGCTCCCCGTAGCGCTCCAGGAAGAGAGCCGCGCAAACCTGGCAGCCGGGTTCTTTGCCGGGCTGCCGCGGGTTCCCTTTCAAATTGGGGCAGTTGATTGGCTCGCACTGGTGGCGTATCACGATGTTCCATTCCGGATCGCCCAGGCCCGTCTGCTCTGGCGCGCTCGGTTCCTCCACCGGCACAGGCGGCGCGACGTTCCGGTCCATCCGGCCCAGGGCACGCGCCAGCAGGACCATACTCAGTGCCAGCACCGTCAGTAGAATTAGAAACGTTATCATCGTCGCGCTCCCCCCTCAACCCCATCGCCCCTTTCGTTAGCGGTCCGGCACTGATCCCACGGGCGCATCCAAGAAAGATGCGAGGCCCTTCTCACCCCAGATCGGCGGCTCTCCTCACCTGACGGCAGCGCCTCTCCTCGCTATCCCCCGATCTCCCTCCCTTAGAGTTGGTTGCCATATACCCGGGGGCGGAATCGGCTAAACTCGGCGGGCCGCCACCGTTTTGCCGGCATCGGTGCGGTCTGACGCAGGCTCTCGCCGGCGCTCCCCTTCAGCGGCTGACTCGGGTCCTTGCAGAGACCGTGCCAGTTGGGGTTGGCGCTCGCCTGGCTTGCGCTTCGCCCGAGCGTGTGCTACAATACCGCCAACCTGAAAGAGACTCGGAGGGATTGGATTGAGGGCCTCACAGCTGTTTTTCCCGACTTTGCGCGAAATGCCCGGCGAGGCGGAGCTCATCAGCCACAAGCTGCTCCTCCGCGCGGGCTATATCCGCCGTCTCACCAGCGGCGTCTACACCTACCTGCCTCTCATGTGGCGCGTCCTGCGCAAGATCGAGCAGATCGTCCGTGAAGAGATGGATGCTGCAGGCGCCCAGGAGATCCTGATGCCGATTGTCCAGCCCGGCGAGCTGTGGCAGCGCACCGGACGCTGGGATGACTATGGCAAGGAGCTCCTCCGCTTTGAGGACCGGCGCGGCTTTCCCAGCGTGCTTGGCCCCACGCATGAAGAGGTGATCGCCTTCCTGGCGGCCAACGAGGTCCACTCTTACCGCCAACTCCCGATGAACCTCTACCAGGTGGCCACCAAGTTCCGCGACGAGATCCGCCCGCGGTTTGGCCTGCTGCGCGGGCGAGAGTTCATCATGAAGGATGCCTACAGCCTCGACGCGGATGAGAGTGGGCTCGATCGCAGTTACCAGGTGATGGCCGAGGCGTATCATCGCGCCTTCGCGCGCATGGGCCTCCCGGTGAGGATGGTCGAGTCGGACACCGGGCTGATGGGCGGGAAGTTTGCCCACGAGTTCACCCTGCTGGTCGATACGGACGCAGGCGAGAACACCGTGATCTACTGTGACCGGTGTGACTATGCCGCCAACATGGAGGTGGCGCGCTCCTACGAGCAATCTGCCCCGCCGGCGCCGGCCACGGAGGCCTACCAGGAGATGCGCCCGGTGGCCACCCCGGACATGAAAACCATCGAGCAGGTTTCCGAGTTCCTGAAGGTGCCCGCATCGCGCCTCGTGAAGACGCTCCTCTACACCTCAGGCGACCGCGTGATCGCCGCGCTGGTTCGTGGCGATCACGAGCTGAACGAGACGAAGCTGAAACGCGCCGTCGGAGCGGCCGTCGAGATGGCGGATGCCGAGACGGTCGTTCGCGTGACGCAGGCCCCCGTTGGCTTCGCGGGGCCCGTCGGCCTGAAGGTGGATGCCATCATCGCCGACCTGGCGGTGCAGGGCATGGCGAACTTCGTCACCGGCGCCAACGCTGGGGATACGCACCTGCTCAACGTGAACCACGGCCGCGACTTCGCGGTCACCGGCTGGGCGGATATCCGCAACACGCAGGCGGGAGAGAGGTGCCCGCTCTGCGAAGGAACTCTCCAGGCGAACCCGGGAATCGAGCTGGGCAATATCTTCAAGCTGGGCACGAAGTACTCCATCGCCCTCGGCGCCAACTACACCGATGCCGATGGCAACGAGCGCCCGCTCGTGATGGGTTCTTACGGCATTGGGATCACGCGCACGGCACAGGCCGCCATCGAGAAATTCCACGATGAGAATGGCATGATCTGGCCGATCCCGATCGCCCCGTTCCACGTCCTGGTGCTCATCATGAACACCCGTGACGAGGCGCAGACGCGGTTGGCCGAAGAAGTTTACGCCCGGCTGCAGGAGCAAGGCGTCGAGGTTCTCCTGGATGACCGCGACGAGCGCGCGGGCGCGAAGTTCAAGGATGCTGACTTGATCGGGATTCCGATCCAGGTCGTCGTTGGGCGTCTCGCGGGCGAGGGCAAGGTGGAAGTTCGCCGGCGCGGAGCCCCGGAGCGTTATGAGGAGGCGGTGGATGCCGCGCTCGAACGGATCGCCG
>ERZ795045.720-NODE-720-length-40513-cov-26.319863_pt1 | contig 40513 bp, 32 predicted proteins | sample MGYA00375129_ERZ795045 | MGnify/ENA primary metagenome ERZ795045 (study PRJEB30174, sample SAMN05720166) | activated sludge metagenome | isolation source: anaerobic digester from wastewater treatment plant | place: Japan | collected 2015-05-15 ...
TTTGACTGAAGCATTTTGGAATCGTTTTTCCTCGAGCTTCGTGCGAACGCTCTCGCAAGAGTAAAGGCCGCTGCCGGGGGTATCCTACCGCTGACAGAGCCGCGCAAGGCCAGCGATTGGATGACAAGAGCCGTATGACGCGAGAGCGTCATGTATGCTGATTCCTCAGGTTATTTGGCTCTTTGTAGAAAACCAGTGCTTTGTGTTATTCGCTATTCTTACGAGCATCAACATGACAGGCACTTCTGTAAGGACTCCCACAATCGTAGCAAGTGCAGCGGGGCTTTGTGTACCGAACAATGAGATTGCCACGGCAACCGCTAATTCAAAGAAGTTGGATGCACCGATCATGGCTGCAGGTGCCGCTATATCATGTGGAAGCTTTATAGCTTTGCTTGTTAGATATGCGATGACGAAGATGAGAAAAGTCTGAATGACTAACGGTACAGCAATTAATGCAATATGAAGAGGATTATTGATGATCACATCTCCCTGGAACGAAAAGATCAGTATCAGTGTCAGCAATAGACCAACGATCGTGACGCTGCTGAATCTCGGCAAGAAACTGTTTTCAAAGTAATCAAGTCCACGATTCGCTGTAATGTAATTGCGCGTGATTGCCCCACCAGCCAGCGGGATGACAACGAACAAAACCACCGAAAGAATTAGAGTGTCCCAGGGTATGGTTACACCGCTTACACCTAATAGAAACGCAACTATAGGTGTGAAGGCCACAAGAATAATCAGGTCGTTTGTCGCCACTTGTACGACTGTGTAGGCTGGGTTGCCATTTGTCAAATGACTCCACACGAACACCATTGCCGTGCACGGGGCTGCTCCCAGGAGTATTGCGCCAGCAAGATAAGCTTGCGCTAGCTCTGCTGGAATCAGAGACTTAAAGACCACGAAGAAGAATAGCCTCGCAATGATAAACATGGTGAAGGGTTTTATCAGCCAATTGGTTATCCACGTGACAAGAAGCCCCTTAGGGTTCTTACGTGTATCCTTAATGCTTTGGAAATCCACTTTTAGCATCATTGGATATATCATGAGCCAGATCAGTATTGCAATAGGAATCGACACGTTTGCATACTCGAAACGTCGGAGAAAACCAGGGATGCCCGGCAGATACCTGCCGATCAAGACTCCTATCACCATACAAAGCGCAACCCACAGTGTCAGATATCTTTCAAAAAAACCTATCCCTTCGGTACGACCTTTTTCCATAATGTGATCTCCCCCTAACACTCCCACTTCTTATTCCATCACTCTCTGCAGGATTCTGACAATCTCATCGGCTTTGAGCACCTTGCCATAAGAAACGACTTTCCCATCGACTACAAGAGCAGGGGTGGTCATCACACCGTAGACTGCGATCTGGGCAAAATCAGTTACGTGTTCAACAGAGGCATCCATGCCGAGCTGTTCCAACGCTGCCTTTGCGGCGTCAGCAAGTTGGTTACACTTGGCACATCCGCTTCCCAGTATCTTGATCCTTGAACCTTGTGATTTCGCGGCTTCCGCTTTTGCCATGTCCTCTGGACTATAGTTTCTACTGCAGCAACAAGATGAAGCGTCCGTCCTGTTTTTCTTGGCGAACAATGCCAAGAGAATCCCTCCTTATGTCATATTGGTTTGCGGTCGTGATCAATACACGCAAAACTCCACAAGAATTACCACTTAAGGCAGCGTGTTCCTGTGACTAACAGCAATCCTTCCCACAAGACCAGCTAGATTTAGTTTTCCTTCCTTCATAGAACCCTTTCAGGTTCTTGGGCAGTTCATATTCTCCGCATGAACAACCAGTTTCAGCGTGCCCGAATACCGATTTCAGTATTGCTTCAGCAAGCATTTCTTTTGGAGGAACCTCATATAGCTCTCCGTTATACTCAAACACCCGGCAGTCCACCTCAGTTCCGCTTATGTCACTACAGCATCCGCAGCTGTTCTCCGCGACAAATTGGCAGATATCGTTACCGTTGACACGAATCGTTGGCGAAGAGACGAACCTGAACCGTTCTGCAATCTCCGCTGTTTTCATCTGGATTTTGTTGTATTCTACTTCGAAACTAGCAATGCCGAGTGCCGGAGTGAGTGACTTCATTACATCATCAAGCGCTTTCTCTGTTGCGATGCAGCGGTCACAGGTATCAAGATCTAAATAGAGAAACTGAACGACCACTTTCTTTCTGTCTGCCATCTTCTGTTGCCTCCTAGACTATCAACACTTGGACTTCATTGAACAGATAGCCGATAATCATGATTCCGAGGGTACAGATTGCAATGAAAAGACCCAGAAGCTTGGGCTTAACCACTTTCCGCAGCACAACAATTGAGGGTAGGGAAAGCGTGGTCACAGCCATCATAAAAGAGAGTACTACTCCAAGTTGCGCACCCTTAGCAAACAACGCCTCCGCCACGGGAATGGTGCCGAAAATGTCCGCATACATCGGGACGCCAATAAGCGTGGCCAGTACTACGCCAAAGGGGTTATTGCTTCCAAGTAGAGTCGATACCCATCCTTCAGGAATCCAGTTATGAATGATCGCGCCGATGCCGACTCCTATTAGGATATACGGGAGTACCTTGCTGAAGGTTGAGAGCGTCTGCTCTAAGGCATAAGCTAGCCGGTCTTTTCTTGTTAAATCAGGAGATTCCAGATCTACCCTGTTAGCAGCAAGGACAAAGCTTTCGAGATATCTTTCCATGCGAAGCTGTTCAATGACCGTGCCGCCAATTACAGCCAATATGAGGCCAACGATCACGTATACGACGGCAACCTTTGTACCGAAGATACTCATCAGTAGCACAAGAGATCCCAAATCTACCATAGGTGAAGATATGAGAAAGGAAAACGTCACTCCCAAAGGCAAACCTGCGGACGTAAAACCTATGAAGAGCGGTATTGACGAACATGAACAAAACGGTGTTACTGTTCCCAGCAGGGCGGCAATCACATTCGCTCCTATGCCACGAAAACGCCCTAATATCTTCTTGCTGCGTTCAGGGGGAAAATAACTTTGTATATAGCTGATTGCAAAAACCAGAAAACACAAGAGCAGGGTAATCTTGATGACGTCATAAACAAAAAACTGAACACTTCCAACCCAACGATTGGTTGTGTTAAGGCCCAACGAATTAAGTCCACTGCCAACTAAGTCGTTTAGCCATTTCATGCCTAGTAGGGTGTTCTGAAAGAAATCCCAGGTTACATTCAAGGTTTCCATATCATGATAGCCCTTTCTCTTGATTCGCAATATAAGCCAAAGAATCTCTACTTGATGTCAGCGGCTTCCTAACAACACCGTTCATCAGGTTTTTCATCTTTCCGCTTTCTGCAAATACAGTCTTCCTTGTCGCTTGTTATATACTGCAAGAAAGCTTTAAGCTCGTCGAATTCCTTCTTTCTTAATGTGTACCTCATCCAAGCCCCATCACGTACTGCATTTACAAGGCCAGATTCAGACAGAATTTTCATATGATAGCTAAGAGTGGGTTGGGAAATGCTGAGCTCTTCTAAGATTTCGCACGCGCACATTTCTCCACATGAAAGCATATCAATGATCTTTAGTCGTGTTTCATCTGACAAGGCCTTCATTGCAGGAACATAGTCTGCATATGAATGTTTCATAAGAGTGCCTCCTGAACATATTCATATGTGTCAATCACATCGAAGGTTCTTGATATAATGATTCTATCAAGCATATCGACAGTTATCAATATAATTCTGTAATGATGTAATTACAAAAAGCGTTGGCTATGATACTGCGCCTTACTAACTTGCGGAGATTCCTTGAAGGAAAAATACCATCAGATGTTGTAACAAAAACAGAGATGCCAAGGTGGGTGAGCTTTTTGGGGATTCCGATATCGGGTAATCATCTGCTCCAGAACGGATATTAAGCCTAGAAAGTGTCATAAAATAGAAATGCCAGGCAATAAATTTCTATTTCTGACATTGACAAATCACGATACGCCAGTTATATTAAGTATGCTAAGGTGCACCACTAGCTCAGTTGGTAGAGCAGCTGACTCTTAATCAGCGGGTCCGGGGTTCGAGTCCCCGGTGGTGTACCATTTAAGTTTAAGGCTTCAATGGCAGGTGAACACCTGCCTTTTGTTTTTGTGGCACTTCGTATTGTCTTCTCATGGACAAGGGCTCGAATTAACGCCTGCATTCAAACGTTTAGTACTGAAAATCACAGAAAAAAAGACCATAACAGATTCAGATGGGCAATATCAGTTATTTTTCTTACGAGATTTCACCGGATCATCTTGCGTTTTCTACCGTGGAAAAATATAGTGGCTATAGTATATTAAGAAAGAATACATATGGCACTTTGCAAGTCTTGGAGAAGAGTGTTTGGCGAGGGCAACTACGGTTGAGGATATCATAGCTGGACATGATATTTAAAGGAGGTTACTGTAATGGCCAAATACGTGTGTACTGTCTGTGGATATGTCTATGACGAAGCCGAAGGAATACCTGAAGACGGCATCGCACCGGGCACAAAGTGGGAAGATCTGCCGGATGATTGGGTCTGTCCTCTCTGTGGAGTGGGAAAATCGGAGTTTGAGAGAGAATAGTTGACGTAAATGAGGAGGACAAGTCGATGAACGAAAACAAAACCCTTGATAACCTCATGGAGGCATTTGCCGGAGAAGCTCAGGCTAACAGCAAGTATTTAGCCTATGCTAAGAAGGCCGAAAAAGAGGGGAAGCTTAACGCTGCGAAATTGTTCAGAGCCGCTGCTGACGCTGAGACAATACACGCCTTGAAAATGTTTGAGGTTGCAGGAAAAGTCGGCTCTACAGCAGATAACCTGAAAGATGCCGTAGCAGGCGAAACCTATGAGTATAAAGAAATGTACCCGCCGTTTGCAAAGGAGGCCGAAGCTGCAGGAAACAGAGCCGCAGTTATGGCCTTCGGTTATGCTATGAAGGCAGAAGAGGTTCATGCACGGCTTTACCAGGAAGCATTAGAGAATCTCGATGAGACGGAGGAAGTCTTCTATTACCTATGTCCTATCTGTGGTAATATCGAAAAATCCGTTCCCGAAAGATGCAGCATCTGTGGTGCTCCGGGCGAAAAGTTCATCAAGTATTAACGCCTTGGAGCTGAATAAGCGGACAAAGGAATGAAGGGACTACTGGAGTAGTCAACTTGAAACAAGCATTACAAGGCATCCTGCGTCAGGTTCGTAGGTTGCCTTGTTCGTTTTACGCCGCTATTCCGAGATTCTTTCAAACAGACGGATATTGTGTAGGTGAGTTGTATAGCAGCGGAGTTGCCCTGATATATTGAAGTTTAACGATGGTCGTGGGTGTGTGTATCATGTACTCGTGAGGCATACACACGGCACCTTATCTTACAGGCGTACATACGACACGTTATCTTAGAGTATACATACGGTACGTTATCTTCGAGGTATACATTTAGCACGTTGCCTTAGGGGTATATATACATCACGTTGTTTCAGGGATATACATACATCACGGTGTCTTAGAGGTATACATCTCTTAGAGGCATACATATGACACGTTGTCTTAGGGGCATACCTATAACATGTTGTCTTATCAGGATATGGGGCTTTTGGGGGTAGGACGATCATGTTAATAAGACCTGCAGACTCCAAAGATGAATATAGATTATCATTGCTGATTTCTGAATTCAGGGTGGAATTAGAGCGTCTTAAAGGAGCTGAGCCACAGGCCGATATTGAAGCGGGCAGGAGAGAGTTTAGAGAGTATCTCGAGAAAGGATATCCAATGTTTGTTGCAGAAAATGAAACTCAGGATCTGATAGGGTATTTAGTCTGCAGGATTGAAGATAATGTAGTATGGGCCGAGTCTCTATTTGTCTTGCCGAAATGCAGGAGGAAAGGTGTAGCGTCCAGGCTATATGATAAAGCGGAGGAGCTGGCCAGGGAATTAGGTGAAGATACCGTTTACAACTGGGTGCATCCTAACAATCACCGGATAATATCTTTTCTTGCCAAAAGAGGATATGATGTTTTGAACTTGATTGAGATTAGAAAACCGTTACAGAACGAAAAACTGACGAAAAAAATAAAAGTCGGTGAGTATGAGTATAGGTACTAGGACTCTCAGAGCGCCGGCTTTCAACTTTGTGAAGGGGTAGATAGTGATATGGCAAACTCAGAGAGATTGAAAGACAGAGCCAGAACCTTACTTCGAGATTTTAAGGGTGCGAGTTATGCATTCGGGGTAGATGTATTAAGTGAAACCGGCAAGTTTGCGTCTGAGTTAGGGAAGAGCTCATTGGTCATTGCTAACAGGAACCCGTGGATTATTCCTGTCCTTGACAAGGTGATGGATTCCCTCCGCAAGCACGGGGTGACAGTGGTCGGAGAAGGGGTCGTTCGAGGATCAGCACCGAACTCTCCCCGTGAGGATGTATACCGGATGGCAGCTGGCATCTTGCAGTTTGAACCGGATTGTATCGTTGCGGTCGGCGGCGGCAGCACTATAGATGCAGTGAAGGCTGCTAATGTCCTTGCATCTTTAGGGAAATGGGATCTTGAAATCGATTCGTTTTTCGGTACAGGGCTAGTCACGGAAGCTATGACGAAGTACGGAGCCGGTTTGATTCCCATGGTTGCAGTGGAGACAGCTGCTGGTTCAGCTGCGCACTTAACCAAGTACTCCAATGTGACAGATCTTGTTGCCGGACAGAAAAAACTTATCGTAGATGATGCCATTATCCCCGATAGAGCGGTATTTGATTACCTCATTACAAAGTCCATATCTGTTCCCACAACTCTGGACGGCGCTTTCGATGGATTAGGCCACTGCCTGGAAGTATTCTACGGAATACCGGAGGATAAGTATGACCTGGCATCTGAGATAGCAGAAGTAGCAATAGAGTTGATTGTTGCCAATGTTGAGCAGGTTGCAAAGGATCCGTCTGATGAGGGCGCTCGCATAGCCTTAGGCCTCGCAACCGATCTCGGAGGCTATGCGATTATGGTAGGAGGGACAAGCGGTGCTCACTTGACCAGCTTCTCTCTGGTGGATATTGCAAGCCACGGTAGAGCCGTAACCATCATGAACCCCTACTATACAGTGTTCTTTGCCCCTGCGATCCAGCGACAGCTTAGGGTTATAGGTGATATTTACAAGCGATACGGGTTCATTGATGGCGACTTGTCTTCGATTTCCGGTCGCGAACTCGGTATTGCAGTAGCTGAAGGAATGATTAACCTCAACAAGAAAGTAGGCTACCCGACAACCTTGGCCGAACTTCCGGGGTTCTGTGAGGAGCATATCGAGCGTGCGCTCTCTGCGGCTAAGAATCCTCAGCTTGAGATGAAGCTTAAGAACATGCCGGTTCCGCTGGATTCGTCAACTGTAGAGAATTACATGAGGCCGATCCTACAATCTGCAGCAACCGGTGATCTTGATCTTATAGTAAACTAGCTCATCGTGGATTAGCTCACAGTGAACCAACTCACAGTGGATTAGCGGATAGTGGATCAGTATGCGAAGGGCGCGTGCCGAACAGGCTTGCGAGGAACGCGCCCGGTTTTTTGCGAAAAACACTCTACTAATGGCGGGAAGACTGTCCTCACAGAGAAGATCCCTGTCACAAATACGTAAGCTCTTCTATTGACAGCTTCATATCCCTATGAATCTTACTTCGCTATCCGTGTAACTTACAGTATCCGGTTAGCTTACAATATCCGTTTAACTCACAATGCTGTAGTAAGTCCTGGCAGTCAGTGCATACACCATGACATAGAACACTGCAAAAACAAGGATTGTTGCAGCTGTGCACCCGGCGTAAAGCCTAACGTTGGTGAGATTCAACACTTCAAGCAATTTGGTTATCACTTTGAAGGCAAACGCTATGTGGATTATTGCCATGACAAGGGGCAAGAAGAACACAGACAACACCTGGCTTTTGATAGTCTGCTTTACTTCATCGCGGCTCATCCCGACCTTTTGCATGATCTCAAAACGGGCTCTGTCGTCATAGCCTTCAGCGATCTGTTTATAGTAAATGATCAGCACGGTGGCCATTATAAACAACAGCCCTAAGAATATGCCGATAAAGAACAGCCCGCCGTAGAGTGAGAAGAAGCTGTCTCTTGCACTTTCTGCTCCTTCCACATAGCTGTTTGGATTAACCTCTTTTGCCGCTTGTCGCAGCGCTCCGACAAGGCTCACCTGGACATCTTTGTCACCATGAACATCAAAACCGTAATAGTAAGAAAGCCCGTCTATATCACCGCGATCCGGCTCAAGAGAATTGGATACCTGCCACAGGGTATCAGTATTATCAACCACCAGACAGTAGCTCTTGGCTACAATGGAAGACATCTTGCTGTCTGTGCCCCAAGTGGATAGCCTCTCTTTAATCGACAGCCTAAAACCGTTAAAGCTTATTGTGTCACCGGGAATGTCCCCTTGTACGGTATAAAGGAGTGCCTCATCACCGGCCAGCGACACAGATTTGCCTTCCATTCTGTTGTAATCATCAGCCGTAATGAGTGTTACAAATGCAACATTGCTGCCAAGATAGTTGGCTGATCGGTTAACGGTAAAGCCGGCGCCATCTTGAAGCGTGACGAAGCTCATGGATCGATATCGAATAGTATTCTTCGGGTCAATGTTAGCGGCTTCTATTTCCTTCTCAATTGCAGCATCCAGCTTCCGGGCTTCCTCATCTGACACACTGGAAGCCGTGACAACAATGTTCCTGGGATACCTGGTGCGGAGCAGATCTTCCATGCCTACATACATAGAGATCGTCGTTGAAAGCATGATGATTACTGCCGTGGAAAGGGTGCAGATATTTGCAAGTCCTGCAGCATGTTGCTTCATACGATAAATCATGCCGGAGATGGGAATAAAGTGCTTTGCCTGATAATAGTAGGTTTTGTTCTTTCGAAGCATTTTCAAAAGAGCAATGCTTCCCGCTGTGAATAGGAAATATGTCCCTATTATGGCCAAGATGACAGCGACAAAAAAGAGTGGAAGTGCTGCCAGGGGAGACTCAGTCGTTAATGCGATGTAGTACGCACTGCCGAGAGATGCTGCGCCGATTGCCGCTAGCAGCCAATTGGCCTTCGGCTCCTTTTCGCCTACACTGCCGGCTTGCAGCAATTCAATAGGTTTTGACCTCATGACTTGAAAGACATCATAAACGATGATCATTAAGAAAATCCCGCAGAACAAGGCTGCTGTGTAAACCACGGCACTGACCGGTATCTCAAAGCCGAAGGTTACTTCAAAAGCAATGATCCTAAAGAGCAGCAGAATCATAAGCTTGCTGAGGAGGATCCCACCTAGAAGGCCTGCGCCGAGGCTTAGCGCCGCGGTGATTATGGTCTCCCAAACCATAATCCTGGCAACATGTTTCTTCTCCATCCCCAAGACATTAAACAGGCCAAATTCCTTTTTGCGTCGCTTTATCAGAAAGCTGTTGGTGTAAAAGAGAAAGATCACCGAGAAAACAGCAATAACGCCTGCTGCAAGAGCTAAGATAGTCCTCAGAGTTTCACTGTCGCTGAGAGCACCTATATCTTTGGCTACCGCTAAGAAGCGCATATTGTAAAACATTATGATTGCACCGATACAAGTCAACAAGTAAGGGATATAGGTCTTCGCATTCTTGATAAGATTGTTTACAGCAAGCTTCATATAAAAAGTCCTACTCATTTCTTACACCGCCTGTTGCGATAAGGGTGAGCGTGTCAGAAATCTTCTGATACATCTCTTCATTGGACAAAGACGCTTTGTAAAGCTGATGAAACACCTCTCCGTCTTTAATGAAGAGAACCCTTTGGGCATGGCACGCATTTCTCACGCTGTGTGTCACCATGAGAATGGTCTGCCCTTCAGCATTTATTTGGTTGAACAGCCTTAACAAGTCGCTTGAAGCATGGGAATCAAGGGCGCCGGTGGGCTCATCAGCCAGAACAAGCTTCGGTTTTGTAATCAAGGCACGGGCGATGGCCGTCCTTTGCTTTTGGCCGCCTGAGACTTCATAGGGGAATTTTTCCAAGATATCCGTAATGCGAAGCTTTTTCGCAATAGGCGTTAGCCTTTCATTCATTTCACGATAGGACTGCCCCGCCAAAACGAGGGGTAACAAGATGTTGTCCTTTATCGAAAAAGTGTCCAGCAAATTGAAGTCTTGAAAGACGAAGCCGAGATTATCCCGTCTGAAAGCTGACATCTCTTTTTCATCAATGGAGACGATGCTTTTTCCGTTAAGCAATACGTCACCGCTTGTGGGCTTGTCAAAGCCTGCAATGATGTTAAGCAAGGTGGTTTTGCCTGCTCCGGATTCTCCCATAACAGCAACGAATTCACCTTGCTCAACAGTGAACGATACATTGGCCAATGCCTGGACCGGATGCCCGCCGAACCTTGTTGTATAAACCTTCTTTAAATCGATGACCTTCAAAAGCGGCACTTTACTTCCTCCCTATGCTCTTTCACTGTGTCTATGCTAACAAAAAGGGAAAATGCTTCGCCATTGATCTGGCTTACATTTTCCCTTCTAATCTTACATTTCAGTAAGGTTTAGGTTATTCTTTGTCGATATCGATAACATCCAGCCCGATCTTGACTTTAGTGCCTTCGCCTACTTGCGACTCAATGGTAATGGTATGGGAGAGTCTGTCTAAAATCTGCTTGCAGAGGAACAGCCCTATCCCGGTGGCTTTCTTGTCTATCCGGCCGGTATATCCTGTGAAGCCTCTTTCAAAGACCCTCGGGAGGTCCTCTTCGGCGATACCGATTCCTGTGTCCTCTATTACCAATGTGTCAGGCATTTCATCATCCATATAGATTGAGATTTCGCCGGAATCAGTGTATTTAAGGGCATTAGACAGTATCTGTTCTATAACGAAGACCAGCCATTTTTCATCAGTCAAGACATTGTGATTCAACTCAGCATAATTCAGCTTGATTTTCTTGCGGATAAAAGAGTTTGAGTATTTTCGCACGGCTTGTTTTACAATCGTGTCAAGTGAGTGCTCTTTTAATACCAGATCAGAACTGATACTCTCCAAACGCAGGTACTGCAGGACCATCTCTACGTACTGTTCGACTTTAAAGAGCTGCTCCAAAAGCTCGCTGTTTGTTTCAGACTGCTCTGACTGCAGCAGCAGCCGCATGGCGGCAATGGGTGTCTTGATCTGGTGCGCCCACGTGGTGTAGTAATCCACCATATCCACGAAGTCTTTTTCTTTTTCATCTATGATCTTTCTACGAGCATCATCAACAGCCTTTACTAGTTCCTGATAATCCTGTTCAATGAGGTTTTGGGCAGCGGGAAATGCGTAGTCAGACAGAATGGCGCTGTTCCTTAATCTGTTCAATACGGTGTGTTTGTTGTAGAACTTTATGAAGTCGATGATTCCGATGGAGAGCACAAAGACGCCGGTCAGAAGAAAGCCGTAGCCTAACGGTTCCCATGGCAGGGCGTAGAGTGAGAAAACCGCTGCAAGAATACAGAGGGATGCTAAACCGGCTAGAACAGACGCTATTCTTCCTTTTAAGTATGCACGGAGGATAGATGAGAATGCCATATCATTCCACCGGTCATTCCACCAGATACCCAATGCCTTTCTTGGTCTTGATAAAGTCCTTCAGCCCGACTTCTGCAAGCTTTCTTCGCAGGCGGGTTATATTGACTGTCAGGGTATTGTCATCGACGAAATCATCACTCTCCCAGAGACGCTGCATTATTTCTTCTCTGGAGACCACATTGCCTGCATTCTCCATCAGCAACTGCAGGATTCTGAAGTCATTCTTTGTCAGGTCAATCTTTCGGTCTTGGTAGGTTAGAGTCGCATCACTGATATTTAAGATGGCTCCGTTACGTTCAATAATGTTTACCTGGCCGAGAAAAGAGTATGTCCGGCGCAGGAGAGCCTTCACCTTTGCAGCAAGAACGTGCAGGTCAAAGGGTTTCGCGATAAAATCATCGCCGCCCATATTCATAGCCATCACAATGTTCATATTATCGCCGGCAGATGAGATAAACACCACCGGTACTTTCGATATCTTGCGTATTTCATTGCACCAGTGGAATCCGTCAAAAAAGGGAAGGATCACATCAATGAGGACGAGGTGCGGTTGGAATTGAATGAATTGGCGGATTATGTCTCTGAAATCGGTGACATAGATAGCATCATAATCCCATTTAGACAGGTGTTCCTTGATAGTCTTGGCAATGGTGATATCATCTTCAATTATCATGATCTTGTACACGGAATCCACCCCACTGACATTACACAGGTTCCCCCGTGGATATCTCACCCTTGCGACGTGTCTTATTACATTCTATCGATTCTACAAAAGATCTCCAGTTTCCCTTATCCTGTTTCAGATTTTTCAATAGATGTCCGTTTTCGCATGTCTTTAACATTGCGGTTTAAATGAGGTTTCCGTAGTTGATGATGTTAGGCCGGACTTTTTATCTCCGTTACTCAACAGAGTTTGTTTTCCTGCAGTCTTTTTCCAGGGCCGGTTTTGCAGGCGATTGCTGTAAAGCAGATGACATGGTGATCGCACGTTAACAGGCAACCATGCCAATGAGCGATAGTATTCAGCAGGAAAGAGGCGCTGAGCCAGAGGAAAAACGGATTATGCAAGAGAACATCTTAGTATGAGTAATCAAGTCATCTACCATAACGCAAAAACCTATACAATGGATGATATCGGTCTGTGCGCTGTTTGAGAAGAGCTGACAGATGCTAGTGTTCGCGCATGGACCTCCGGAGTTTCAGGTGCGGCGCAAGCAATCCGTGACTAAGCAGTCCGGAGATTCTTGATACGAATGTCTCGGCTGCAATCGTCGGAGGATGGGCGGTAACTGACTATATAGGACTTGAAGGAGATTGATAGCTCATATGAAGGACGCGGTTTCAAAGCAAGATAACAACCCCATCTTTGTCAGAAATCAGTCGCTTATCGAAGCGACTTTTTTGGAGAGGCCCAACCGCTTTCTGGCGCTAGTGGAGATTTCTCCTGAAGATGGACTGCATGAGTCCTGCCGGGTAGACGGTGCTAGAGCAGGTATCGCACAAAGAAGGCAGGTTCAGGCCCATGTGGCGGATCCAGGAAGGCTTAAGGAGCTTTTGGTGCCTGGAGCCAAAGTCTATTTGTTACCTGCGCAAGACGGAGAGCCCAGACGCGGGAAGGGAAGAGGGAACACGAGGAAGAGGAGTGCCAAGCACGAAAGGAAGACAGCCTATACTCTGGTTTTGGTGGACTATGAAGGGACATTGGTTTCCATTGATTCAAGGGTTCCCAATGCATTAGTCCATGACGGTTTAGTAAAAGGATTTTTCCCGGAGTTTAGTATGTACAACTGTATAAGGAGTGAGGCGACATTCGGTGACAGCAGGCTGGATTTTCGTCTGTCAGTAAACGCGTGTCCATCAGACGATTCCGAGCCAAGAGTCGAAGACAGCGCGGTAGGTGCTCCTGACTGCCTGGTTGAGGTAAAATCCGTGACCTTGGTCAGTGATAAAAGGGCACTGTTTCCTGATGCGCCTACCCTTCGCGGAGCCCGTCATATGAGAGAACTTGAGGATGCAGTATCCAAAGGCTTCAACGCGTCCGTGATTTTCGTGATCCAGCGAGAAGATGCAGAAAGCTTCTCACCCCATGATGCCATGGATCCGAAGTTCGGTGAGGCTCTTCGTGAAGCTTCCGCATCCGGGGTGGATATTTTGGCGTATACCTGCTGTGTTTCAAGAGAAGCGATTACCCTGGGTTGGCAGGTGCCTGTTATTCTCTAGCGGGATGCTTTTTCTGTGGATTTGCCGGCTTGGTTTGTCAAGGCGCCTTATTGGCGAAGCGCTTTCAAAATCCTACGATTGTGCGCAACTGTCATCTGTCGGCTGGTTCGTCAGTGCGCCTTCAGTCAGTACGTCCTTAATACTATGCGATCGTGTGCACCTGTCGTATGTCGGCTTGGTTCGTCAATGCACTTGTTGCCAATGCGCTCTCAGTACGTTCTCAATATTCTACGATCTTCCGTACGTGTCATCTGCCGGCCTGGTTCGTCAATGCACCTTATGTCAGTGCGTCCTTAATGCTCTGCGACAGCCAGTACCTGCCGTCTGCAGGTTTAGTCTCGGATTACTATGGTGGCATTTTTGCCTGATATGCGAGTCTGACTCGGATCAAGGTTGGGGCGACATCAACTGAAACACAGTTGTAGCTGGGTATAATTTAAACGAGAAAAATTCTGTAGAATTTTTTGTCTAATAGTGTTGACAAAAGTGACAGGCTATAGTTAAATATAACTAGGGCCGTTAGTAATATATGAGGAGTCAATGCAATGGTCACGAATAAGTTAGAGTACCTTCTCTTGATTCTCATGGACTTAGCAGTAAACAAGACTGACGACTATATAGTATCAAGGGATGTAGCTGAGAGGCAAGGGATACCGCCGAAGTATATGCCGCAGCTAATGGCCCTCCTAACAAACAAAGGGTGGGTTGACTCTGCCAGAGGGTGCAAAGGCGGAGTCAGACTCGTGGCGGATCCTATCGAAATCACAGTTCTCGATGTTGCCCAAGTCGCCGGCGAGCCTGTCATTGTCAAACCATGCGTTTCCACACACTATCATTGCGACCGCAAACAAATATGTCCTCTTAACGAGCTTTGGCTCAAGGTACAAGCGAGTATAGATGGTATTGCAGAAAAGACTACTTTAGCTGATCTATTGGACAACAAGGAACGTTTAGAGACAGTGTTTCTTCAGAAAAACCGTTTCAGCGCTAAGGGCAATACTGCGAGTTTTGGCTGACTGCCTAGGACCAGGTCCCAGACGAGAGATCTATTATTATTAGTAGACTACCTCGACTCTTGCTGCTTATATATGCGGCTTCTATAAGACCAATCCGAACGAGGGGGGGGCGGAAAGATGTTTTGCTATCAATGCGAACAACGAGCAAAAGGAACAGGGTGTACAGTTGTAGGTGTTTGCGGTAAGGATGAAAGCACTGCAGTACTTCAGGACCTTCTAATCTATGTCATGAAAGGTATATCAATGTATGCAACGAGGGCCCGGAGTCTGAGTGTGAGGGATCAAGAGATTGATGAGTTTGTAATTAAAGCTCTTTTTACCACTATCACAAATGTTAACTTCGACCCTGAGCGAGTTGCTGAACTTATCCAGAAAGGTGTGGCCCTAAAGGATAAGGCTAAAAAACTCTATGAAGACGCATGTATGGCTCAAGGCAAAACTCCTGAGTCCCTAAAAGGCCCTGCTGAGTGGCAAGGCGACGAGGATCTGTCCAAGCTTATTGAGGAAGGAGCAAGAATCTCCGAGGAGTGGCGCAGTGGCGTTGAGACTCTGGGGGAGGATAGAGCCGCTCTACGTGATCTTATCCTGTTCGGCCTGAAAGGTGCCGCAGCTTATGTGGACCATGCGCAAATACTGGGAGTGCAAGATGAAAAAGTGTACGGCGACTTCCACGAAGTATTGGACTTCCTTACGGCAAGCGACCCGTCATTAGACGACTTGCTGGGCACTGCTCTTCGCGTAGGTGAACTTAATGTACGTAGTATGGCGCTACTGGATAAGGCAAACACAGAAGCTTACGGAGACCCCGTACCTACTGCTGTCAGAACTACTCCTGTTGCAGGCAAGGCTATACTCGTATCAGGACATGACCTCAAGGATCTGGAAGAGCTGCTTAAACAGACAGAAGGCAAAGGGATTAATATATACACTCATGGAGAGATGCTTCCTGCCCATGGTTATCCGCAACTTAAGAAGTATAAGCATCTTGTAGGCAACTACGGTAGCGCATGGCAGAACCAGAGCACGGAATTTGAGAAATTCCCAGGTGCAATCCTGATGACTACAAACTGCATCCAAAGACCGAAGGACTCCTACAAGGACAGGATTTTCACAACAGGGCTCGTAGCATGGCCCGGTGTTCGTCACATCAAAGACAAAGACTTTACTCCTGTGATTGAAGCTGCTCTGGCAGCAGAGGGATTTGCTGAAGATGAGCCTGAGAAAACGATGATCGTAGGGTTTGGCCGGGCATCGCTTCTCGGAGCTCAAGATAAGGTCGTCGACCTTGTAAAGGAAGGCAAGCTCCGCCATGTATTCTTGATTGGAGGTTGCGATGGCGCAAAACCCGGACGTAATTACTACACAGAGCTTGCCAAGGCAGTTCCTGAGGATTGCATTATCCTAACGCTCGCTTGCGGAAAATACAGATTCAATGACCTTGAATTCGGTGAAATCGACGGCATTCCGAGGCTGCTCGACGTCGGTCAGTGCAACGACGCTTTCTCAGCAGTGCAGTTGGCCGTTTCTCTTGCGGAGAAGCTGGGAACTGACGTAAACAGTCTGCCTCTTTCACTGATTCTGTCCTGGTATGAGCAGAAAGCTGTAGCTATACTCCTATCTCTGCTGTACTTGGGTATTAAGAATATCCGACTCGGGCCTACTTTGCCCGCGTTCGTTACGCCCAACGTACTTGAGGTTCTTGTGGAGAAGTTCGGTATTATGCCTATCAGCACACCGGAGGAAGATCTCAAAGCGATACTGGGGGCTTAAGAGAATCCACGAGACCGGGATACAGAAGACTTAGAAATGCTCATAGCCGGGACATTAATGGTTCCGAGGACAGCCTCGGAGCCATGCTGATTTCTATGCAAAATCTCCTTGTGCCTTTGAATGAAGTGCGATGCCGGATCCCGCTAGGCGACCTCTTTACAGGAGGGTTCGTCTTCAGGCTTTTTCGTCTGGATAAGAAATATTCCGGCGAGGACAAGGGCAGCTCCTACCAACTGCCAGCCTGCCAGCGTCTCGCCGAGAATCAGAAATGCAAGCAAGGTGGCAGCAGCAGGTTCGGCCATGCAGGTGATCCCGGCGTCAGCCGCCTTTATGTGGTGAAGAGCCAGTACGTACATAACATACGAAGCGACCGTCGGGCCGAATACGATGCAAAGCACTAACAACCATACTGTCGGAGAAAACTCCAGGACCTGTGCGAGATTCTTGCCTGCAAAACATACCAAAAAGAAGCCGCCGAACCCAAATGAGTAAAGCACCGTTGTCCATGAAGAGTATTTCGAAAGAGCATATTTGCTGAGTAATGTGTAGGAAGCATAAGTAATGGCGGCTAAGAGCGCTAAAAGAATGCCTGCTGGATTCAAAGAGATAAGCTCCCTATCATAGCCACCGGCAACGAGGAAGCATCCGGCAAAAGCAATAATAAGGGCAATCATTTGCGTCTTTGTCAGGCGTTCCCTAAAAAACATGCAAGCTCCCAAAGCCACAAAGGCAGGGGCTGTGTAAAGGATAATCACTGCAGTCGTTGCTGATATGCGCTTTAATGCTTCGAAGTATGACAAGTGATTAAGGGTAACCCCGATAAAACCGAATGCCAAAAAGAAAGGGATATCTTTTATATCGATACGGAGTTGAGAGGGGTTTAGGATAACAAAGGATATAAGTAAGGCTATGAAAGCCAGGGAAGACCGTAGTGATACCACGACTATAGGGTCGATTCCGTAGGCATATATGAGTTTTGCGAAAATGCCGAGAGTACCCCAGATTACGGCAGCTGCCAAAGCCAGCACGTATCCGAGGCGAGGATTCTGTCGAATCCCAGGTGCGGCAGGGTTAGCCTTTTTTGCAGTTGGCATTCGTGTTCCACTCCTTGGGGCTATTTGCATTCCTGATCTGTTGCTGAAGCTTAGTCTCAACTGCAGTTTATTTGCCTTTGTAGATGGGATAAGCCAGAGGTCTATTTGCTTCCAGCCTCTTTACTGCGATAGCTACAGGTGTGATTACAACTGCAGCGAGGATCGCTTCCGGCACCCCTTGGAGCAGCGCTATACCGATGGCCCCTTCAGGACCGGAGAAGGGGATATATCCAAAGACAACTGCCAGGCCAAGAGTTCCCACGGTGTTTGTTAAGCTTCCCGCGATTGCGGCAAGGGGGATGCTCCAAGACTTCTTACCGCATCCTGCGTATACCAGGTATGATACTATTCCGATAAGGAGACGTGCAGGTATGACGACACGTGGATCCGGCAAGAATCTGAGAGTGAAGAGGCCGAAGATCAGCCCAACGAATGATCCGACAACAGGCCCTTGTAATATTCCTGCGAGTTCCACTGGAAGATGCATGAGGGTTGCGGCACCTGCCGGGGTAGGCACCGGAACGAATCCGAGCCCTGTAACTCCGAGGACGAGCGCCAGAGCTACCAACAAACCGGAGATAACAATCTGTTTCGTATTTAGTTTCACCTTACGACACCTCCGTTCCAGCCTCTTTCCGGGACAGCCCTTTAGAGCCGCTGATCCAAGAGTGCTCCGAGTGCTCTGAGTGCTCCGAATGCTCTCAGTGCTTTGAGCGCTTTGAGTGCTCTGAGGCTCTTCTTGCGGCAGCTTTTCCAAAAGTGCGGTCTTGCTCGGTTACGACTCTTCGCAAAACAGCCTTCTTGAAAAAAGCCGCCTACTGACAGTCCCTATCAGAGTGCCGGACGTTGTAAGTTTGAGAGAAACGCCGGGTAACAGGTGTACCTGTGCAGAATTCCGGTCCTGGTAAGGATCAGGATTCTACATGTATCCTTGTTACGAAGTTACGAACCACGCTTCCTGCATGTGTTTCTCTCTGATATACACCCTACTATATTGTATACTCTCGTTTATACGCTAGCAATCCTTCTACTATCTGATCCTAGGGAGAGGTGTTGCTATGTAGCTTTCACACAGTACACGATTTCTCTCATCTGTAATCTCAACTGGACCTATGTAATCGTAACTGCACCTATTAACGAAGGCCATAGCTTCTGAGAACCGGGCTTGATGAGCTAAGGCAAGGTAACCGAGCCTGTTTCCGACCACATTTTCTCGAAATGCTGAACTGATTTAGCCCGCTTCCCGGTTTTTACGAGCAAACGCTCATAAATGGTTCGGTTTCAACCACCTTTCCTTGAAGAGGTGGTTCAATGTCGACCACACTTTTGGATTTTTTCGAGCAAACGTTCATAAATGGGCGATTCTGAACCACCCAAACCGGCTCAGGTGGTAGAGATTCGACCACGTTTTCAGGTTGCGGCCCGGTTTTCGGAGCTTTTTGGGGCTTAGGTGGTAGATTCTCTACCACTTTTTTTAAAAACGTGGCAGTTTTTCGCCCACTTTTTCAGAAAATGTGGGTGAGTTTCGACCACTAAACCGCAAATTACCAGATTATGGGAGGCGTGGTGGTCGATATCCTACCACCCTAGCACCTGATCATGGTAGAAAACCTTCCACCTTTGAGCGTTCTGGTGGGCGAGAATCTACCATTTACGAGCAAGCGCCCAAAACTGTGGTAGAAAAGCTGCCACTAAAGAGCGTTTCGGTGGTTGTTTTTCGACCACCCCAGGCTGTCGCTTCGGACGGGAGGGTTGGAATCGAGCTGTTTACATTAGGAATCCATAATACTGCTTGCAGCAGGAATTGAGGCTAATTCGTCCGCGTTCTTAACAGCCCGTACGACTGCGACTTCTATGGCAGATGCAGCTGCTTCTCCAATCAAAGAGATATCTTTTGCCTTATCTCCGGTGAATGCTACTTGTCCCGTTGAGAGAGCAAAAACAGTGTCTCCATCGTACATTGTGTGCACAGGCCGTATCACCCGGGCTAAGCCATTGTGGGCCATCTGGGCAACTTTATTTGCTCCTTCTTTGGAGAGGACAGCGTTTGTGGCTACAACGCCTATAGTGGTGTTGCCTGAGAAGCCCTGGAAATCACCATAGGTCAGGGAGATGAACTCTCCTCTGTCTCTGTCGTATGCACCTGCAATCACTTCTCCTGATTTCGGGTCAATGATATTTCCCAGGGCATTTACGACGACTATTGCCCCAACAATAACGGAAACCTCGTTGCCTTCCGGGTCTTTTCCTGCGCCTAGTTTTATTGACCAGCTCCCCAATCCGCCTTTCATGGCAAACCTCTGACCGTAAAGCTTGCCTACAGTTGCACCGAGACCGGCTCCGGCATTGCCTTCTCTAGGCACTGAAGAAGAGGCGTTCTTACATGCTAAGTAGCCCATTTCAGAATCAGGCCGCAGCTTCGGATTCCCAACATCCAGATCGAAAATCACCGCTGCGCCTACAATAGGGACTATACCGAAACCGGTGTCAAATCCCACACCTTTTTCCTCCAGAAACCTCATAGCTCCACATGCAGCGTCCAGGCCATATGCGCTGCCTCCTGCCAACACAATGGCGTGGACTTTCTCCACCAGGTTGCAGGGTTTCATAAGATCCGTTTCTCTCGTGCCGGGGGCTGATCCTCTTACATCAACTCCTGCCACTGCACCATCGGTGACTAAAACAGCAGTGCAGCCGGTAAGCCCCTCTCTGTCCTCTGCATGTCCAACAAGCACGCCCGGTACATCTGTAATGGTCGGCAACTCATAACACCTCGTTCTGACGGTTTCTTGTTCTTTATCCTTGTTTATACTCGTCATCGTTGCACTCAAATGTATTTTACATCTAATGGTGCGATTTGTCGCATATATGCAACAAATCGTGGGAGAGTATGAGCACGTTGGGTTATTGCCTAAGCGCGCACTATAATAGTGCGATATGCTGGCTTCAACGGAGCGGACGTGAGAGCGATAGCATGTTGACGTATTACCCAAATGTGCATTACAGTAGTGCGATATGCAGGCTTCAGCCGATCCAGGGTGACAGTGTGAGGCTGTTGGGGTATTACCCGAGTGTCCATTACAATAGAGCGACATACAGATTCCAACTGAGCCGGGGTGCATCCGGTATTAGCAGGCCACAACTTAGGCCGGCTTTGCCTTAATTTGCTCAGAAGATGCTCATCGTGATATTTTTTTCAACTAACATCGCGTTTGACGAACGCTAGCTATCAGCTGGGATCTGCCTGCCAGTAGAGGTGCTCAGCTTCCACGCCGGTCTTGTCATGTACCGCAACGAGGATATCGTACCTGCCTGCCTGAAGCCGGACTCAAAAGAGATCCTAACCAGCATTAGTGACGGGCGCGAGCTATCAGCTGAGATCCACCTCCCAGTAGAGATACTCAGCTCCCACGCCGGCCTTGTCATGCACGTCAACGAAGATGTCGTACCTGCCTGGCCTGAAGCCGGACTTAAAAGAGACCTTAACCAGCACAGGTGAGGTTATGCTGTCGTTCTCGTAAGTTGCCTCTGCTTCTGCGAACTCCGGATATTCTGTTATTGAAAAACCGTTGAACCGTACCCTTACCGAAGATATGTCCAGAGATTTCTCCTCTGCATGACGCAAGCCTCGCAGTTTGGAGACTGCCGGTATGAGCCTGAAGATAAGCATTCGTCGTCTGAACACCATGTCCAGGAGCTCTTTTTGTGTCGGCAATTCCGCACCTGAAGCCAGTGCTGTCCCATCGTAGTTTACCACCGTTATGACAGGCTTCAGCGACAATGCAAGGTCCTGTCGGGCCTTTTCTAAAGATCTTCCTTTTAGCAGCACTGCATTGGCTAGGACAAGGAGTGCATCTCTTGTAGGTATTCGCACACCTTTGTCAGGACCTCCGAGGCTGTCAAGGGATTCGGTGATCAGGGTTTCAAGGGACGGTTTTCCTACCTTGTTCCACAAGATTTTTCTTATGGATTGTGAGCGCATTAAAGGGCCGATTACAGGAGCTTTTTCAAAGGCCACCAGAGGGTTGTCGATCATGGCTAGGGTGCGATTGAACGTTGCTTGGCTGATACTTCCGCCGGGAAGAGACATAGAGGACGCGAGGGAGTGCGCTATCTTGAATATTACAGTGCCAGGATACTTTTGGATCTTAGAGTCTAATGGTTCAATAGGCATGTTCCGGGAGCGGATTTTCCTACCGAACCTTGCCAGCTCAGCCATTTCGTCAAAACTCTTTCTAAAGACCTTATCTACAACGCGATCTATGGAAAGATCCACATATTTCGTGGTGACCACCTGTTCGGCTTCACGGTGGAAGTTGGGCTTGCGCAGGTATATCAGCTTCTGCAAGATGGACATTCCCAGGAGTATCAAGTTCATGTTTTGCCACAAGATAGGGACATGGTCCTCGGGAAGTTTAACAGCCCCTCCGAAATCCAAAGATGCGGTGCTGATAATATTGGAGCCGTTTTTCAAAGTCGAGAGGTTGGGAAGGGAGAGATTGCGCAATTGCGGCCCGTCGGGGGAGGCGACGATTATCGTATCTACCAGAAATTCAGCCAAACCATGGTCAGCCAGGTTATAGCGGCGAAGATGAGGCACGGGATAATCGTGCCCGATCACTCTATGAGAATCGGAGTATCCGGAAAACCGAAAAACTTCGTCAGCTATGGCATCTTCCGGGTCACATAGGTTGCCGTCTCCGTCTATACATGCATAATGCGCGTACCAGTCCGCTACTTGATGAGACAGCCAACCGCAGGCAATAGCCAGGTCGAGGAGCCTCGCATCAGGAGAACTCCATGCTGATTCAGGCATCTTGTGCCAGGTATCTACCAGGGTGTAGCCGAAATTCGGAAGGCCTTTCGCGTTGTCAGGAATTGAATTATGGGTATAGTCGTAGGCCGTAAAGTTATTTAACGTATGGTAGCTGGATATGGCATCAGCACCGTTGGCGGCGAGTGCATATGATTCTTGGACTCTCTTTGATGAAGTGAGCATGTTGACGAGCGGCTTGTTGATTGTGTCGTTACCGCTTTCCATAAGCTTCTTGGCTTTCTGCAAGGCTTTCCTGTTAATGTGCGTATGGGTGAAAGGCCCCCATAAAAATGCGGGGAAAATGGGACTTAAGAGGGCTAGCGTAAGGAGCCGTCTGAGCCGGGACAAGGGGATCCCCTCCTATTTTCACAAGAGTCTACCTTTGCTATATATACACATGTGGAATGTGCATTGTGCCCCGGCGCATACACAAACGAAACCGGTATCTCATGGGGTAGCAGAGGTTGGGGCCTGACAGCTACCAAAAGCGAACTCCTGAAAAAGCAGACTCTTGAAAAAGGTAGACCCCAAAAAAGGCAGGCCCTTGAAAAGTGCCGCTATCCAATAGGCCAATAGGAAGCTACTAAAACACCTAACGCAACACCTGCAAATACCTCGAGCGGGGTGTGGCCTAGGAGTTCCTTGAGACGTTGTTCAGGCACCTTGCGTTTCTTGTATATGTCCTCCACTATGCGGTTGATGACTTGCGCCTGTTTGCCCGCAGCTCTCCTGATGCCTGCAGCGTCATACAGGACTATGAGCGAAAGCACAGCAGCCATAGCAAAGAGAGGTGAATCCCAGCCATAAATCCTTCCTATCATCACTGACATGCATGACACAAGGGTCGAGTGGGAGCTGGGCATTCCCCCCGGATTTACCAGTCGTCGAAAGTCAGCCCTACCTTTTGATATTCCATCTATCACAAATTTGAGTACTTGAGCAATCGTCCATGCGACAAGTGGAGCAACCAGTGTTGCGTTCCTTAGCATTCAGGGTTTCACCTCTCATGCGTCGGCGTAGCGTGTCTGCCGGCACAGCATGTGCACGGATATAGCATGTTAGCGGTTCGACTCACCGCGTGTCCGGTTTGAGTCCTATTCTAAGTTTATAGGGCGTACCCTATAAGCAGCGATCCTATTAAGCAATTATCCCATAAGTAGCTATCCGATAAGCAACTATCCGATAAGCAACCATCCTATGAGCAACTATCCGATAATCAACTATCCTATGAGCAACTATCTGATAAGCCGCTACCCTATAAGTTGATTCGCCAGTTCTTTCAGGAACAGCTCTACGTCACTTACTACCCCCACAGCCTGGTGGCTGCCGCGGTCTACCAGCTTTGTAACGGTAGCAGGATTTATATCCACACACACCGTCTTGACCCTTCCCGGCAGCAGATTGCCTGTGGCTATGGAGTGCAGCATTGTAGACAGCATCAGCGCTAACTCCACATCTTTCAGGCAACGGCGCATTGCATCTTGAGCTTCTGCCGAATCAGTGATGACACCCGGCATCGGCCCATCGTCTCGTATTGATCCTGCAAGGACGTAGTCTATTCCGTTCTTGACACATGAATACATGATCCCCTTAGTAAGCACGCCTGCTTCTACAGCTTTTTCAAAGCTTCCGTACTTTCGGATTGTGTTAATCGCCTTAATATGGTGGGTATGCCCTGCAGGAGCTGCAATCCCTGTGTCCAGATAAACGCCGAGGGAGGTTCCCAGCAAGGCCCATTCCACGTCATGGGTTGCTACGGCATTTCCGCCGAACAGTACATTGATATAGCCTGCGTCAATAAGCGCGGAAAGATGCCTGCCTGCGCCTGTATGGATAACTGCAGGCCCTACAACTGCAAGGATCTTCTTATTGCGGGACCTGATGTCTTTCATTGTCTCAGCGATGCTTGCTAAAGCCAAGGCCTTAGGGCGCTCACTGGACACTTCACTCCCCATGAAACTGAATACCTCTCGTTTCCTGGATTTCTCAAGGGGAATCACTTTGATTCCTTTTCCTCCGACAACTACCATGTCGCCTTTCTTTATGTTGCCCAGAGGCACGCAGCGAGCTGTGGGGGGGTCCCCTGAGAAATCAACGACAATGCCGCAATCCATCTCAATGTCATCTACAGGGATCCATGAACCACGAATCTTCAAAAATGTCTCCAGGTTAGTGCTGGAATAGAAGTTGTCCGGAAATACTCCGTCTTTCGGTGCCGGTTCTACCTCTGCCTCATCCAGATGCATTTCAACAGCACCCAAACGTCTTATTTCTTCAAGTATCATGTCCAGGGCTTCCTGACTTTCTGCTTCAATCATTATCCTGGCATAGCTAGGGTCATTGTTCTTCCTACCTACTTTGAGTTCTTCGATGTCGAAGTCGCCGCCTCGCTCGATAATGACGTCCAGCACCTTAGGAAGGCTCCTCGAATCAATAATATGCCCGGTGAGCTCAACTACGGTACTCGTCAACCCTAATCACCCTTTCTTGTTTATAGTAGGTAGGCCAGGTAAGCCTATCTTCTATCCCACCATATCCTTCCTTCTATCTGGAAGGCATAAGCTTATCCATGTCCAGCTTGGCTTTTTCAGCCTTGTAGTAGTCGTAAGACTCGGGGAAGCCCAGGAAACCTGCTACGAAGCTCTGAGGCCATTGTCCTCGATAGGTGTTGTATGTTCGGATCGCCACTTGCCAGTCATCGAGAGCTGTGCGAATCTCATTAACGGCTTCTTCAAGGCCTCGCATGGTCTGTTGCACTATTGGAGGGGAAAACAGTTGCGGATAGGCTTCTTGAAGAGCAACGACATCCACAGACAGCGCGAGCCCACGGGTTGCTTCCTGGAACCTGTTTGCTGCTTCTATAGTCTTGTCAGGATCCCCTTCAGCTACTGCAGCTGCAAACTCCTGGCCTGAACGGTCCAAGGCTTCGGCCCTTGCTCTTATTACATCGGTGAGCGTATCTTTTTCGTGTTCAAGGAAATCCCTTTGAATTGCCCATATTCCTTTGATTTTTTCGCTGAGAGTCTCAAGAGCAGCTCCGTACCGGCCTTCTTGAGCCAATACAGATTGCTGCCGCTGTACCAAGGTCCTTTGTATCCCCATTATCCAGGAGAATCCGGAGATAACGATAACTAAGATTACAATGCCTATTATTGCCCCAAAGAGGCAACCTCTTCTCATTGCGCTCCCCTCCCATATATCTTCAGGAGAATGTCATGGATATTCCTTGCGATGGATATTACCGCTCCGTCCAAATCATCGGCATTAGCGTATGAAGCTGCCTCTTCAAGGAGAGGTCCCATATCAGAAGATGTCAACTTCGGCAAGCCTCTGCCGATACTATACCAAACTCTGCCTGAGCTGCCAGGCGCATCAGGTATTATCAAGAATACAAGACCATTATTCTGATGTGGGCCTTCAGCTTCACCCAGCCGGAGCCATCTACCGTAATGCGTGGACCACTCAACCGGATGCTTGACACCTTTTTGGACGACTATTACCACTTCGGCTATGCGTTGAGATTTCAGGTCGTCAAGTGTTTCATCTGCCATCCGGATGGCTGATATCCCTACGAGGCCGTCAGGGTCGACTACCCAGTACTGCCCTAGCGGGGGGAAATCAGGGTCTCCTGACGGGACTTCAACGTTTTCGTCATAAGGCATATCCGGTGTCCCGCCGGGGGATTGTTGAGCGTTCTTGATAAACCCGCATCCTGACACTGTGACTACGATCAAGGCTGTAACCAGGAGAAACCATAAGAGCCTGGCAAAATCCACAGATTGCGGTGTTTTCACGCCTACGAAGTCAGGCGAAGTCCGTTTGACACGTGTCATGTGGGTGTTCATCACATGTCAGCTCTTTCTGTTTCCGTCTCATGGTTCTTCCAAGCGGCCTCTGTGTTCTTCCGGGCGATCTCTGCCTTTGTGTCTCGTTTATCAGTTAAGCCCATCCGGCTGAACTTCTGTGCACAACCTGCTCCTCGCCCTCCTGCGCACGCACATGCGCATGCACATGATACGCAGGCACATGCGCACGATACGCAATAACACCCGCTAGATCTACCGCCGAAACCACCGCCTCCGCTTCCGGATTTCTTGGAATCTCCCGACTTAGGAGACTCTCCCTTCTTACCTGGCACCCTTCGTAGTCTTGTGCCCGGAACGGCAGGTACAGGTGCAACGAAAGGCTTAGGAGTCCCATAGTAAATTCCACGTCTCGGGCGGTAATACCTTCGACGGCTTCTTAAGATGGCGCTGATAATTATAAGGAATAGCAAGATAAAAATGAAAAGGATGATAAAGCCGATGATGGCAGCATCGAACATTTCTTCGCCCTCACCGGATGCCCCTGGCATAGATCCCCTTGGAGTCTGCCGGAGTTCGGTGAAGACTTCAGGTGAAAACGCGAAATCGACGTTGAAGCGCTGACCCGGCCTGAGAGATGTCACCCATACGACCTTATTGTCGTGCTGCTCCGTAGGGGTAGGGGATGTATATCTTAAATCCTCCGGCGACCAGGGGTTATCTAAAGTAATCGTCATGCGCTCAACCGGACTGTTATCGTACCAACCGGGAGTGAAGGAAAACTCCACGTGTGAACCTTCTTTGGGGTAGGCGACTCTCTGCTGAATCACCTTAAACCCGAAATTGAAGCTTTCTCCCCTTCTGTAGTCATTATCCAGTTGGACGTAAACCCCGCTCCACGCACCCTGGTTGTCAGGCTTCACTTGGGTTGCTGCGCCGGTCCAAGAAATCACTTCATAGTTTGCGTTAGGCAGGCCTACGGTAACCCAAGGAATCGATCCGCTGAGCACTTCCCATTCTTGAGTATAGTAAGCCACCCAGCTGCCGTCAGGCTGGGGGGTTATCTCTACTGCATAGTCTTTTATCTTATAGGTGCCGGTATCTGCAAATACCGGAAGCGTGAGAACGCAGCAGAAGACTGCGAGGAAGATACATATACGGATCCATGTTATATGTCTTGTATGAGGGAGGCTTTTTCCCATTATAATAACCTCTTTCTCTTAGATCCTGTGCGTGACCGCGACTTAGGTTTTGCGCAGCATCTGGGTTTCGTGCAGCCTTTCGTTTCCGCTTTTCGTTTCCCTGCACATCACTTAGGCAAGACTTGTTCTATCTGACAAGCGCCACCACACACAGCAAGGTGCGGGCAATCGCCGCACTTTGGGTCCTTGAGTTCATGTGCTCTTATCCTGCGTGCAAGGGGATGGTTGAAGATCCTCTCCCATGGCTCCTCGAGGATGTTGCCGAGACCTTCATCGTGCAGCCATGACTGGCAAGGCACCACCACTCCGTCAGGCCTTATTGCCATATTAGTTGTGCATGCTGAACAGGATTTGGCTCCTAACCCAAGGTTAACAGGATTCAGCTTCAGGTAGCACGTGGGTGTAAACCAGCTAAGTTCAAGCTTAAGTTCATCTGCAACATCAACAGCCTTCTTGAGGATTGCTTCGAGCTCAGCCTCATCCATGGCATCTTTGTGGTTTCGCCCTCCGCCTGTTTTAATCAGGCTGTTGCATCCGATGTAGCGGACACCCAGATCTGCAAGAAACCGAATGAGCTCAGGGAAACCATCTGCGTTCTCCCGCGTAAGGGTCGTATTGGTGGATGTATAAAGCCCTTCATCGAGAGCGGCCCGGATTCCGCTGACCGTCTCCTTCCATGCCCCCGGCGAGTTGACAATCTTATCATGGATCTTAGGGTCAGCTGATTCTATGCTTATCTGGATGTAATCTAAACTTACCCTCTTTAAATCTTTCGCAAGGTGCGGTATGGCTCTTCCGTTGGTTATGAGGCCTGTTACGAATCTTTCGGCATACTCTATGAGTTCAATCAGGTCAGACCTTGTTGTCGGCTCTCCTCCGGTGAAATCTATATGCGGGATACCGATTTCCCATAGCATATCCAGGACCTTTTTCCAGGAATCGGTGTCCAGCTCAGGTATATCAGGCATATCAGCTGCATAACACCATGAGCACGCATTCTGGCAGCCTGAACCCTTCATTGACGAGATCATAAGGTCCATCCTGGCGGGGATATGCCATTCCTCATAATCGATTATCTGGCCTTCTATTCCTAAATCTTTCGGACACGCGCCTTTAGATAATTCCACAATCAATCCGTATATATAATCGATATCTTCTTCAATCCGCGAAATAGGGGTTCGCGGATAAAGATTCTGAACTCTCTTTCCGATTTCTTTTTTGATCTTGCGCCAACTCTCCAAAGAAACCTCTTCCCCGGGGCGCGTTTCATCTTGGGCCGTCTCTATGATGGACTGAACTATATCTGCTGCTGAATCTTCAAGCAGAAGGAGCTGGGTTCCGTTGATCCATAGCTTAGACAGTCTCGGCTTTCCTAAGAGGTTCCACAAGTTCTTCTCCGCCCTTCTCAAATGGAGCCTGATTACACCGGGTCCTTCAGGATCCAGAGTTACGTGGAACATTCCGGAGTCTCTGTGCAGTTGGCCGGCGGATGAGTTCATTGTGGCCTTCTCCTCTCAAACACGTCTTCGGATCAAGCATGCCCCAAGTTCAATATTGCGTCAAGGGGAACTTCCTGTGGATCCAAGGGGAGGAGGATTTTTTATCAACAAGAGGAACAATTTATGAAGGAGCGGAGGAATAATCCATGAGTCTAAGATTCATTTTGGGACGGGCGGGAACAGGCAAGACCCGCACCTGTCTTGAAAACATCAGAAAAGCCCTTATCGAGGACCCCAACGGACCCCCCATTATTCTCCTTGTGCCTGATCAGGCTACCTTCCAGATGGAGCATATGCTCATCAACATGCCCGGCTTGCGCGGGTTTGCCCGTGCACAGGTGCTAAGCTTCCAGCGGCTTGCAGGCAGGGTTCTGAATGAGGTGGGAGGGGGCGGGCGTAAACAAATCAGAGAGCTCGGCAAGGTTATGGCCTTGCGATCCTTGATCCATGAAAACAGGGACAGCCTCAGGCTTTTTGCCTCGGCATCAAAGCAGTATGGATTTGCTGCGTGCCTGTCTTCCACTTTAAAGGAAATGAGCATGTATAACGTCAGTCTTCCCGACCTGGAGAAAGCCAGAGATGAGCTTGTGGATAAGGGCCTCGGTGATATTCCTGTCACTCTTAAACTGAACGATCTCATAATCTTGACCAAAGCCTATCACGAGTATCTGGGAGATAAGTACCTGGACCCTGACGAGTACCTGACTTGCGCTGCACAAAGGATACGTAAGTCGAGTCTGGTGCGAGGGGCGATTGTGTGGGTTGACGGGTTTCGAGGTTTTGCTCCGCAGGAGTATTCGGTGCTCGGTGCATTGCTTGTCGCTGCAGAGGAAGTCAACATCGCTCTCCTGTTGGATCCCGAAGATGCATCTCGGCGCCCTTCAGAAATAGATCTCTTTTATCCTACATGGGAGACGTACAATTATCTCAAAAGCCTTGCTTACGAGCTTAACGTTGAGATAGAGCCTCCTTTGATCCTTGACGGTAAAGATGCCCCGAAGAGAGTGCCTGCCCTTTGCCATCTTGAGCGGGAATTCGCTTCAAGGCCGGCCAAACGGTTTACGGAAGTACCGCACGGGCTTAAGTTGGTGGCGTGTGCAAATCCCAGGGCTGAAACGGAAGCTGTGGCCCTGGAGATCCTCAGGCTTGTAAGGGAAGAAGGCATGCGCTTTCGCGATATAGGAGTCATCGTCCCTGAACTCGATGAATACCACGACCTCATCGCACCGATCTTCCGGGATTACGGGATACCGTGTTTTATAGACAGAAGACGTCCTGTGGCCCATCACCCTTTAATTGAACTTATAAGATCAGCCCTTGAGATAGCTTCGTACGGGTTCAGGCAGGAGCCTGTATTCCGTTACCTGAAAACAGACCTTATTCCCGTGTTGCGAAGCGAAGTCGATATACTGGAAAACTACGTGCTAGCCCATGGCATTCTGGGAGAGTCATGGCTTGATGCAAAGCCGTGGGCTTTCCGGCGGACATACGGATTCGGCGAACCTGAGGAAGTCATACAGGAAGACTGGGCCGGAGACGAAGATCCTCTCACGATTATTGATGATGTCAGAAGAAGGGCTACGGAAGACTTAATAACGTTCTACCGCAGATTGCAGAGACCCAGCATCTCAGTGCGGGATATGGCCGAAGCCTTATTTGAGCTTCTCATCGGTTTGGGAGTCGATCAGCGCTTGGACAAGTGGCGAAAGGAGCGTATTGATTCAGGGGATCCGGAAGGGGCAAGGGAAAACGAACAGGTTTGGAATGCCATTATCGAACTCCTTGATGAAGTCGTCCAAGCTCTAGGCGATAAGGAGATGTCTTCGAAAGAATTCGCTGAAATAATGGAGGCAGGCCTCGAGAACCTGACTCTCGGTCTTATTCCGCCGGCCTTGGACCAGGTCATAGTAGGTTCAACTGACAGGTCGAGACATCCTCCGCTTAAGGCGGCCTTCCTGATGGGAGCTACATATGACGCTTTCCCCAAGCGGACAGCGGAAGACTCTATCCTTACAGACCGGGACAGGCTGCGGTTAAAAGAGTCTCACCTGGCCATTGCTCCTGACAGCAGGCTCACTCAATTGCAGGAGCAATACAACGTCTATGTTGCCCTTACCAGAGCATGGGATTTCCTCCAGATAAGCTATCCCCTGGCTGACGGGGAAGGAAAAGCAAAACGCCCATCCCAGGTTGTCGGTCAGATAAAGGAGCTCTTTCCTAAAGTCAAAGAGGAGTTCAAAGGGATGGATCTGCCTGCACCCGGAGACGAGGCCCTTGACAGCATCACATCGGAGAAGAAGGCTGCAGCCCTTCTTTCCCGGGTCTTCCAGAGAAGCCGCGGCGGACAGCAGATCGGCGGGTTCTGGTTGGATGTCTATGAATGGCTTGTAAGCGAGCCCGGCCGGCGAAAGGATGCCTCATTCATCCTGGGGAGTCTTGGGTTCTCAAACGATGCAGGAAAGCTCAGCAAGCCTGTGATCGAAGGTTATATCAAAGATCGGTTGCGCACAAGCGTAACCCGGCTGGAGAAGTTTGCATCGTGTCCGTTTGCTCATTTTGCCGGGAGTATCTTAGGGCTTAAAGAGAGGGAGCTCTATAAGCTGGAGCCCCCGGGAATGGGCATGTTTATGCACGAAGCAATGAATAGGCTTTTTTCTGAGCTTGAAGATTCAAAAAGACTGGCAGCTATGGAGCAGTCTGAGATCGCTGATCTTGTTAAAGGGATAGTGGATGAACTGGCGCCTAAACTCCAAAACGAAATCCTCTTGTCATCTGCCAGGTATCGTTATATGGCAAGGGTGCTTGAGAGGATACTTAATAATGCAGTTGCCGTTTTGGCGGAACACGAAAAGCATAGCAGCTTTCAGCCGATAGAGCATGAGGTGGTTTTTGGCGAGCCGGGAGGAATGCCTGCTCTTAGCATCCCCCTTGAGACAGGTGGAAGCCTGGCGATAAGAGGCCGCATAGACAGGGTCGATATCGCAGAGTCAGAGGATAGCTGCTATGTTCGGGTCATCGATTACAAAAGCAGCCCAAAATCCTTGCGTCTTCACGATGTGTACTACGGGCTTACCCTCCAGCTCCTTGTCTATCTCCTTGTAGTTGTGGAGAACTGGAAGAAATCCAAGGGGACAGAAGTCCTGCCTGCAGGTGCTCTGTACTTCCCCATAATTGACCCGTTTGTTTCCGCCGACGGCCCCATCGACGACGATGAACTGGAAGAAGAACGCATGAAGAAACTCCGAATGAACGGGATCATCATAGGAGGTAAAGATGTAATACAACTTATGGATTCCCAGGTCGAAGCCGGTAGAGAATCGAAACTGATTGCTGCAGGCATAACGAAGAAAGGGCTCCCCTCGAAGAGGTCGAAGGCGCCTGTTATTGATTCAGAGAAGTATGAGGTTCTTTCTGAGTTTTTGAAGGATAAACTGAAGGACCTCGCTGAAGAGATCCGAAGGGGAGAGATAGGGATCAAACCATACAGGAAAGGGACTAAGCGAGCGTGTGAGCATTGCAGTTACAAACCGGTATGCGGGTTTGATATCTTGATTCGCGGCAATACCTACCGCAACCTGAGACGACTGGAGGATGACGAGTTCTGGTCGGTAATACAAGGCCAAGGGTGTGCCTCCGGAGGGAAAGGCGAAAAGGTATGACAGATAAGACAGGATCCCCTAGTGCCAAGAGTAAAATCAAGTGGACTGAAGAGCAGCTGGATGCAATAACTACACGAGGCCGCAACCTCCTGGTCTCTGCTGCAGCAGGTGCAGGGAAGACTGCAGTCTTAGTCGAGCGGGTAGTCTACCTCCTTACTCGTGCTCAGAATCCTGTAGACATAGACGAGCTGCTTGTTGTCACTTTTACTGATGCAGCAGCATCCGAGATGAGGGACAGAATAGCAAGAGCTCTGGAAGAGGAGCTGGATTCCAACCCCGGATGCACAAGGCTTGCCAAGCAATTGGCCTTGGTCAGCAGGGCTGACATCTCGACGATCCATTCTTTTTGTCACAGGATCATCAGGCAGTATTTCTACAGATTGGGAATCGACCCTGCTTTTCGAGTAATGGATGACGTGGAAAGCCAGCTGCTGGAGCTGGAAGTTATAGATGAGCTGTTTGAAAGCTTCTATGACGATCCTCTCTTCGCAGATGCTTTTACAGATCTCATAGACAGGTACGGAGGCAGAAGGGGTGACGAAAGAGTTAAAGACCTGGCCCTCCGTGTTTATGAGTTTTCCCGGAGCAGGCCTGATCCTAATAAATGGTTGTCCCGGCTGTCCTCAATGTTCTCTATCAAGGCTGATACCTCCATCTATGACCTGCATTGGGCAGAACGCGCCCGCCAGGGAGTGATACGCAAAGTACAGATGGCATACCGCAGCCTTGAGCGGGCAGTGGAGCTGGCAGGCATGCCCGGAGGCCCTTCCTCCTATTTAGAGCTGCTCAGGGCTGAGATGGATTCTTGCAGCAAGATACTGGAGGCGTGCACGGACAAGGATTGGGAAGGGCTTGCCCGGCAATTGAGCGCGTTGGAGTTTGCGCGTCTTCCAAGTGCAAAACCTGGCTCTTGTGATGAGGATTTGAAATCTGAAGCCCAAGCCCGAAGGAATGAGGCAAGAGACCTCCTAAAAGGCCTCAAGGAGGACTGCTTTTCAAGGCCTCCTCAAGAACTGGTTGACGATATCAGAGCGATAGCCCAGTCTATGCAGGCCTTCGTCCATGTGGTGAAGGAATTTGCCAAAGCGTATACGGCTGCAAAGCGTGAGAAGAGCCTGGTAGATTTCAATGATCTTGAGCATCTGTGCCTGGAGGTGCTGAGAGAGCCGGATGAAGAGACAGGGGGATGGACCGGGTCTGACGTTGCGAAGGAGCTGCAGGAGAGGTACAAGGAAATCCTGGTCGATGAGTACCAGGATATTAACCCTGTTCAAAATGAGATTTTGAGCCTTGTTTCATCTCCCGGGAACAGCTTCATGGTAGGCGATGTAAAGCAGAGTATATACAGGTTCCGCCTGGCTGAGCCCAGGCTGTTCATGGAGAAGCATAGAGAATATCCAAAAGGCGATGCAACCGGTGACAGTAAGCGAATTGACCTCGCGAAGAATTTTCGTAGCAGGCAGTCGGTGATTGATTTTGTCAATTTCATCTTTCGCCAGGTGTTTTCACAAGGCGTAGGCGAGATTGACTATGATGCTGATGCTGAATTAGTGGCAGGATATGACTATCCTGCCCACGATACCGGGCTTTTCAGAGGGGATATCGATAACCCTCCTGTAGAGGTGTACCTAGTTGACAGGGGGGCTGCTTGGGATGGGCAGGTGTCAGGTGACGTAGAAGACCTGCCAGGCAGGCCCGGTGACGGTAGCCCCGGAGGTGCTGCGGACAAAGACACTGACAGGGGATCCGGAGACAAAGATCCGGAAGACCTGAAAGACCCGGAAGATCCGGAAGACCTGGAAGCCTTGGAGGTTGAAGGGAGATTGATAGCCCGCCGCATTGCGGAGATGGTGCGAGGCACAACAACCAATCCGGGCCCTGAGTTTCAAGTGTGGGATAAAGAAAGAAAGGCCTATAGGCCTGTGTCATATCGGGATATCGTTGTGCTGATGCGCGCTACGAAGGCAAGGGCAAATGTGTTGATGGAGGTTTTCAGGCAAGCGGATATCCCGGCTTATGCAGAGCTTGGAACAGGCTACTTTGAGGCAGTTGAAGTAGAGACGATGCTGTCGCTTTTGAGGATCATCGACAACCCGAGGCAAGATATTCCCCTTGCTGCCGTGCTCCGTTCGCCATTAGTCGGTTTCTCCCCTGATGAGCTGGCTAAGATCCGTTTGTGCAGCAAGGACAATGACTTCTATCATGCCTTGGAGACTGCTCCGTCAGAGCTTGAAGATGTGCAGCTCGCATCTAAGGTTGCAGGATTCTTGGAGAGGTTGGAATCCTGGCGAACAGTGGCGCGAAGGGTTCCTCTTTCAGCTTTAGTATGGCAGCTGTACCGCGATACCGGGTACTTTGACTATGTCGGCGGTATGCCCGGAGGCGTCCAGCGTCAGGCGAACCTCAGGGCATTTCACGAACGCGCAAGGCAGTTTGACAGGTTCTCCCGGCAAGGCCTGGTAAGGTTCCTTCGCTTTATTGACAGGTTGAGAGAGGCCGAAGGGGATCTTGGGACAGCTAGGGCCTTAGGGGAGACTGAAGACGTGGTAAGGATCATGAGTATCCACAAGAGCAAAGGCTTGGAGTTCCCTGTGGTTTTCATCCCTGATATGGGGAAAGAGTTCAATATGCAAGACCTTAAAGGCGATATCCTTTTCCATTCAGAAGAGGGGCTCGGGCCTGTGTATTCTGACTTTTTAAAGCGGATTAAATATCCGACAATTGCATATCACGGCGTGAGAGAGGCGAGGCTCAAGGAGACAATCTCTGAAGAGATGCGCGTCCTTTATGTGGCCATGACAAGGGCGAGAGAGAGATTGATCCTGGTAGGATCAGACAAGGACCTTACGAAAGCCGCTGCCGAATGGCGTTCCAACGCTCCGGCAACAGGATGGGGTTTGCCTGAGGATGTGCTGTACTCGGCCAGACGGTTCCTGGATTGGGTAGGGCCGTGTCTTGTCCGGCACAAAAACGGAGCCCGAATACCGGGGGATGAGGACTCAGGCAGGTATTCTGCGGATCCTGTTGTTTACGATGATCTTGCTGAATTCACAGTCAGCGTGCTTTCTGTGGGCGAAGCATGTTCAGGGTTTGAGAACTTAACAGACTCAGGGTTAAAAGGAGCAGACATTGATTGGAACCTGGTTGTCAGGGCACACCCCCTTGGCAGGCAACCTAACCCCGAGCTCTGGCAGGAAATCCAGGCGCACGCATCCTGGCAATACCCGTACAGCCCTTTGGCGGAGAAGGCATCTAAAGTAGCCTGGGCTGAGATAAAACGTAGATTCGATTTCAGCACGGAAGATGCGGAATTGAGCCGGGAAGATGTGTTTCCTGCTCCGCCTGAGCAAGGCCGGCTTGCGCCGCCTCCCGGATTTCTCCAATCAGCCAAAATTACCCCTTCTGAGCGCGGGGAAGCCACTCACCTCGTTATTCAGCACTTAGATCTTAAAGGGCCATTGGATGTCTCCAGCATCGAGGAGAGTATCGAAACGATGGTCGATGCTGAGCTTCTCACCGGTGAACTTGCGCGCGAAGTTGATGTTCGATCGATCAGTGACTTTTTCGAGAGTTCTTTGGGCAGGCGTGTCACGGCAGACCCTGACAGAGTTATGCGGGAGGTACCGTTCTCTCTGGGAATTCCGGCTGCAAGAGTATATCCCGAGCTTTCCGGGCTTGGCGAAGATGTCCTTGAGACCGAACGCGTCTTGGTCCAAGGTATCATTGACTGCATTATTGACGAAGATGACGGGTTTGTCCTCATCGACTTTAAGACCGGCGGAAGGCCGGGGGATGATCCCGAGGCAATTGCCGGCAGGTATCTTGGCCAGATCCTAGTATACAAAGAAGCTTTGGAGACTATCTATAAAAAACCTGTAAAAGAGGCTTACATATATCTTCTATCCATGAGAAAAGCAATACTTATCACATGATGTCCAGGATGACATTGCTGATACGCACAGAGTTTAAAACATGCGTATCAGCGATGCAAACCTGAGTGAGCACGGTGTGTGCCGAAGCACGATTGAGTCCATGCGAGGATGATCGGCACGCGCCGTTGATAAACCCACGTGTATGGCATTTGTGGGGTGCCATTAAGCTCAATCCTGATTATGTGTGATTACGTGCGATTACGTGCGATTACGTGTGATTATGGTACAACGATTGGCCGTCTCCTTATGATATTACCGAATTTATCAACTACTGTTTCTATCTTGATGGTGAAATCGCCCAGCACCTTCAGTTTGTCTATGGATGACAAGTTCATAAACTGGTGGAGAGTGACTTCCAGCTGCTTATACAGGTCATCCAATTCCTCTTCCCGGGCTTTCATCCGCTCCATCTTCTTTTGCATGTCAGCCTGAATGCGTTCGATTTCCCGCTCTTTCCGAGCCAATTCCTCAAGGAGCTCTTGCTCCCGTTCGAGTTGGTGTTGGATGTCGATCAGCCTATCTACAAAGCCTTTGAGGTCGAGCATTCCATACATCCGTTTTTCCAGACGCTCCACCCGTGCAGGCAAAGTCAGGATCTCTTCCATGGGATCTTTGTGAAGACGGGGCTCGGTATCAGGTATTGCCTCAGGAGGCACGATTGCGGTTGGAATTACCTCCTCAACAGCCCGAGCGGCGCGCTTCTTAGCTGCTGCCTTAGCCTCTTCATCAGCGCGCTTCTTTATAACCGTATAAAACCTGTGTCTCAAAGTAAGATAAGGAACCTGAAAGAGATTTGCAAGCCTTTCGATTTCCTTCTTCCGTTCCCCCGGCTTTTTCTCCAGGACCTTCCTTAGAAGCCCGTCTTCATACTCAGTAAATACATGCCGCTTTCTCTTCTTCTTAGGTTTTTCCTGGGTGGATACTTCAGGCGCAATTTCTGCTACTTGAGTATCCATTGGCTCTCTCACGCTTTCCATTGCCTCGCGCCCTCCCATCCAAACTAAAATTGTAAAGTTGTAAAGGTCAGTATAAGTATTCCTTCTTGTAGTAGTGCTTATGCTTCCCACTTATACACTATGACCATTCGCTCAGGGAGGGACTTCAATATGAGACAATGGACAATAAACTTCATTAGTTCTATAGTGCTGCTGCTTTCCCTGACTACTCTTTTCTTTGGGCTACCCTCTTCCCACAGATGTGGAGGTGCTTCTCCCTAAACCCAGGACAAGCATGACGATTATGCAGATGATGAGTTCAGGTATCATATAAGACGCATTATATGTCATTGAGTACAGCCACACGTTAGTCCCTTCCGGGGCATAGGTTCCGAAGAACACAACGCCTGACAATACGTGCATTATGAACCTGCCCAGCCCGCCTAAGATGATTCCGAGCACCTGGTGTCTTCGGAAGAAACCTGCCACTCCGAGGAAGGCAAATGCCAGAGGGTAGTCAAGAAGGAGTTGCACCGGATGGACGATATACGCTCCTAAGAGCAATTGTACAAGCCCTAATGCAAGGCCTGTCAGTATGCCTACACCTCCGCCGCTCCGGAGTGCGACGTAGAAGATAGGCAGCATTTCCAGGGAAACTGAGCCTCCTTGAGGCATTCTGTAGAGTCTAATCATACCGAGTATCGAAGCAAGCGCAACAGCCACGCCGATTTCAGTTATCGTATAGACAGGCCTTCTACCTGCACTTGTCTTCGTTTTAGATGGATTTGTGAGCCACAAAAGATAGACCAGGATGCCTATGGCCACAATCATAATAATATTCTCTGTTCTTAGAAGGGCATCTCCCACGCTCTTCAGCCATGATGAATCAGTCACTTTTGAACAACTCCTCTGAAAGTAATCTAGGACTTACCTAAGCGGTGTTTCTAATGCTTTGTGGAGTTTCTCATGCTTTGTGGTGTTTCTGATACTTTCCCGGATTTCTGATAGTTTTTCCGATCAGTACCCCATTAAAACTTAAGGCCGCGGGACTCTAATGTGTCCGCGGCCTTTTCAACCTAATCTTACGCCTCTTCTTACCAGATATCACCCGCTTCCCTACGCTGGCATTACCCAGGACATTATGTGATCAGGTTCAAAGGGTAGGCCTTAACTAGACCTTCTCAGCCACACACAGAAGAGATGTGCAGCACCCCCAGCGGACATCTTTATGGAATTTTCATGTCTTTATTATTATGACACCCCTTGCGCATGAGTGCAAGAGGCCCGTGGCAAACTAAGCCTATGAAAATCGCTTTCTTTGAGGTAGGGAAGTGGGAAAAGGATAGGTACCGCACGCGTCTTCGCGATGTTGAGACTGCATTTTCCCATGAGACAGTGCAGGAGACCGACCTTGACGGTCTTACCGATTCATGGGGCATTTCAGTATTCATTTACTCTCATCTGACTTCGGATACTCTTCGGAAGTTCCCTGAACTCAAGCTGATAGCGACGAGATCCACAGGTTTCGACCATATAGATATTGAGTTTTGTAAGAAGAACAAGATACATGTGGTGAATGTGCCGTTTTACGGCGAAAACACTGTCGCTGAACATACATTTGCCCTTATACTGGCGCTTTCGCGAAATGTCCATAAGGCTTACTGTAGGACTATCCGTCAAGACTTTTCCCTCGAGGATTTGCAAGGGTTTGACCTTAAACGCAAGACTCTCGGTGTCATAGGGTGCGGAAAAATCGGTATGCACGTAATCAGAATTGCCAAAGGCTTTGGCATGGAGGTCCTAGCCTATGATACAAAGAAAGATGTCTTTTTGGCAGAAGTCTTAGGCTACCGCTACGTCCCATTTGAAGAGCTGCTGGGCTCGTCAGACGTAATCTCGCTGCATGTGCCATACAACAAGAAGACTCATCATCTGATTAATAAGGAGAGCCTTAAGAAAGTCAAGAAAGGCGCAATCTTGATAAACACGGCAAGGGGAGGATTAGTCGAGACAGAAGCGCTGGTATGGGCTTTGGACCAAGGGATCCTCGGAGGCGCAGGCCTTGACGTGCTGGAGGGTGAGGAGCTTATGCTGGAAGAGGGTTATGTTCTGAATAAGGACTATTCAAAAAACGTCCTGAAGACATTTGTACAAAACCAAATGCTTCTACGCAGGGAAGACGTGGTAATAACCCCGCACAATGCCTTCAACAGCCGCGAGGCTACCTTGCGCATTCTTGACACCACCTGCGAAAACATCCTGAGATTCATCGAAGGAAATCCGCAAAACGTTGTTGTCCCCTAGGTTGTTGCCTCATGGATTGTTGTCTCATGGATTGTTGTCGCATAGGGGGTTGTCCCATAGATGCTTGTTCCGTAGGTGAACACGCCGGGCTTTTCCCTGATCCGAATCCTCCTTAATCAGGATTTACCTTAATTAGGGTGTTTCCTAACGGAATTCCTTCTAATCGGAATCTTGCCTAATCAGGGTTTACCTTAATCAGGGTTTTTTCTAATCAGGATCTCTTCTGATCAGGATTCTTCCTGATTACCGTCGCTGGTGCCACGGCCGTTGATACTGTCAATCAAGGTAGGCGAGTTTCCGCCATGTTTCTTAGGAACAGCAGTTCAAGTTGGACCATCCTTTTGGATTTGTTTGAGCAAATGCTCATAAATGGTAGGTTTTCAACCACCTTTCCTTGAAGAGGTGGCACAATTTCGACCACCCTTTTGGATTTGTTTGAGCAAATGCTCATAAATGGAAGATTTTGAACCACCATGACTGCCTCAGGTGGTAGAGAATCGACCACATTTTGGGGTTGCAGCCCGGTTTCGGGAGCTTTTTAGGGCTCAGATGGTAGAATTCCTACCACTTTTTCGGAAAATGTGGCAGTTTTTCGCCCACCTTTTCAGAAAATGTGGGCGAGTTTCGACCACCAAACCGTGATTTGTAAGATTTTGGGAGGCGTGGTGGTCGATATCCTACCACCTTAACGCCTGATCA
>ERZ795045.727-NODE-727-length-40331-cov-6.056734_pt1 | contig 40331 bp, 34 predicted proteins | sample MGYA00375129_ERZ795045 | MGnify/ENA primary metagenome ERZ795045 (study PRJEB30174, sample SAMN05720166) | activated sludge metagenome | isolation source: anaerobic digester from wastewater treatment plant | place: Japan | collected 2015-05-15 ...
CATCGTCATCAAGACCAAGCCCGGCATGCAGATGAACCAGGGCAAGGTCAAGGGTATCGTGTACCTCGACGAGAAGAGCGTGCGCGGGCTCGACCCCGAGAACATCTCCATCGTGGACACCAACGGCAGGGTGCTCTACGAGGGGAAGAAGGATTCCGACTCCGTGGTGATGGCGAGTGACCGGCTCGAGTTCAAGAAGGCGGTGGAGAACCAGCTCCAGGATAGGGCCCAGGACCTCCTCGAACGCATCGTGGGCCCGCATGCCGCGGTGGTGAAGGTCAGCGCGGACGTGAACATGGACATGGTCAAGAGCGTGCAGGACACGTACGACCCGGAGATACACGTGGTGCGCTCCGAGGAACTCAAAAACACCTCCGCTGCTGGCACCGCCGCCACGCAGGGGGCCGCCGGGACCCCGTCGAACCTGCCGACCGGCAGGGGCGGCCCCGAGGCCGCCCCCGGGGAGGCCGGCAGGAACGCGGGCAGCATCGTGAGAAACTACGAGATCGGCAGGAACCAGACCGAGAGCATCTTCTCGCCGGGCGAGATCAAGCGCCTGACGGTCTCCGTGGTCGTGGACGGGACGTACAAGACGGACAAGGACGGCAACAAGCTCTTCGTGGCCAGGCAGGCATCCGAACTGAAAGAGATTGAGAACGCGGTGAAGAACGCCGTGGGGTTCAACGCGGACAGGGAAGACCTCATCTCGGTCTCGTGCATGCCGTTCGCCCAGGACGAGGTGGACCTCGGCTCCCTATCCAAGGAGAAGAACAAGGAGCTCATCATGACCGCGGCGAGGTACGCGCTCTTCTTCGTGCTCGTGCTGCTCGTGCTCCTCCTGGTCGTACGTCCCCTCCTCAACTGGCTCACGAAGTCCGTGAGGGTGGTGGAGCACGTGCATGCCCGAGAGCGGGAGGTGGGCTACGAAGAACCCGCCATGATCGAGGGTTCGGAGGGGGTCCCCCGGATAGAGGCCTCGGCCAAGAGCGAGGAGATGAAGCGCGCGGTACAGGGTAAACGCAAGACCATCGAGAACATCACGAAGAACGACATGAACACCGCCACGGCGGTGGTGAAGACCTGGCTTCAGGAGAGCTCATGACGCTGAAAACCAAGAAGATGGACGGCCCGCAGAAGGCCGCGATCTTCCTCATGGCAATGGGTGACGACTTCACCCGCGAGGTGATCAAGGGCCTCAACGAGCACGAGGTGACGCTCCTCGGCAGGCGCATGGCCGAGCTGGAGAACGCCACCATACCGGTGGACACGGTCAGGACCATCATGGACGAGTTCGAGCAGCTCTCGAACGAGGTCAGCGGTGTCACGGGCCGGGGGTTCACCTACCTCCAGAACGCCCTCGTGGCGGCGTTCGGCCCCGAAAAGGCCAAGCCGATCCTGGAATCCATATCCCAGGCCATGGACACCGCCGCGTTCTCGTCGCTCAAGTTAGTGGACCCGGGCATCCTGGCGGACTACCTCAAGGGCGAGCACCCCCAGACCATCGCCCTCGTGCTGGCCCACCTCGACCACCAGAAGGTGGCGCAGGTCATCAAGGAGATGCCCGAAAAGCTCCAGCCCGAGATCGTCTTCCGCATAGCGAATCTCGGCATGGTGCCCGCCGGGATCATCGAGGACGTCGACGAGGTCCTCAAGAAGGAGATCCAGGCCATGGGCAGCGTGGAGAGCAAGAGGCTCGGCGGCATAGAGACCGTCGCCGAGATCATGAACCAGCTCGACCACAACACCGAGAACAACATCTTCTCGTCCCTCGAGGAGATCGACGCGGACCTTGCGGAGAGCATACGCCAGAAGATGTTCGTGTTCGAGGACCTCATCAACATCGACAACAGGGGCATCCAGGCCATCCTCAAGGAGATCACGAACGAGGACCTGTCTCTTGCCCTCAAGACCGCGAGCGAGGGGCTCAAGTCCCACATCCTCAAGAACATGTCCTCGAGGGCGGCGGAGATGCTCCTGGAGGACATGGAGGTCATGGGCCCGGTCAAGCTGTCGGACGTGGAGATGGCCCAGCAGAACATCGTGCGCGTGGCGAGGAAACTGGAGGCGTCCGGCAAGATCGTGATCGGCGGAAAGGGCGGAGAGGATGTCCTCGTCTAAGATCATCAGGGACGACGACCCGAAGAGCTGCACCGTCTCGCCGTACCGCATACGCGAGATGGACGCGAAGAGGGTCGTGCAGGACGCGGCCCAGCAGGCCGAGGAGATCATCAAGAAGGCCCGCGCGGAGAAGGAAGCCATAGAGATGGAGGCCTACCGCAAGGGCCTGGAACAGGGTCAGGCCCAGGGGCAGATGATGGCCGTCAAACGGGTCGAGCCCCTGCTCGAGGCCCTGTCCAAGGCCGTGAGGGAGATCAAGGACCTGCGCCAGTCCATCGTGGAGACACACAAGGACCAGGTCGTCGAGCTCCTCGTCCTCATGACCGAACGGATCGTGCACCGCATCGTCACCCTCGACCCGGACATCGTGCTCGAGACGGTGAAGCAGGCGTGCAACCACGTCGCCGAGGCCGACGAGATACGCATACGGCTTCACCCTTCGGACTTCGAGTACATCCGCGACATCGAGCGCATCATGGCCCAGAACCTCACGACGACCAACGGCCTGGTCTTCGTCGAGGACTCCACGGTCGGCCGTGGCGGCGTGATCCTGGAGACGGCGTTCGGTGAGATCGACGCCACCATACGGTCCCAGATCGACCACATGCGGGAGGTACTCCTGGAGAAATGACCGACCTGAGCCGCCAGATCCTCCAGATCAGGGAACTCGACCCCATCGTGGTCAGGGGCAAGGTCACGAACATCGTCGGCCTCGTCGTCGAGGGCCACGGCCCGGGCAGCGCGATGGGCGGGATGTGCGAGATCTTCCCGAGATCCAAAGGGGAGTCCGTCATGGCGGAGGTCGTGGGTTTCAGGGACAAGCGCGTGCTCCTCATGCCGCTGGGTGACTTGAACGGCATCGGGCCGGGAAGCCTCATCGTGGCGAGAAGGTCCCAGCCCACGGTGAAGGTGGGCCACGGCCTGCTGGGCCGCGTGATAGGCGGCATGGGCGAACCACTGGACGGGAAGGGCCCGCTTGTCCTCGAGCACGAGCTCCCCCTGTACGGCAACCCCTTCAACCCGCTGAGGAAAAGGCGCATCGAGAAACCCCTCGAACTCGGCATACGCTCCATCGACGGCCTGCTCACCGTGGGCAAGGGCCAGCGCATGGCCATCATGGCGGGCTCGGGCGTCGGCAAGAGCGTGCTCCTCGGCATGATCGCCCGCCACACGAAAGCGGATGTGAACGTGATCGCGCTGATCGGGGAGCGGGGACGGGAGGTCAGGGAGTTCCTCGAGAGGGACCTGGGCGAGGATGGGCTCAGGCGCTCGGTGGTCGTCGCCGCGGTCTCCGACCAGCCGTCGCTCGTGCGCATCCGGGGGGCCTACCTCGCGACCACCATCGCCGAGTTCTTCCGGGACCAGGGGCAGGACGTCCTGCTCATGATGGACTCGGTGACCAGGTTCGCCATGTCCATGAGGGAGATCGGCCTCGCCGTGGGAGAACCGCCCACGACCAAGGGGTACACGCCTTCCTGTTTCGCGAGGCTCCCCAAGCTCATGGAGCGCGTCGGGAACACCTCGTCCAGGGGGAGTATCACCGGGCTGTACACCGTGCTCGTGGAAGGCGACGATTTCAACGAGCCCGTGGCGGACGCGGTCAGATCCATCGTGGACGGTCACATCGTCCTCTCCCGCGATCTCGCCTCGCGCGCGCACTACCCCGCAGTGGACATCCTGAGGAGCGTGAGCAGGGTCATGAACGACATCGCGAGCGAGACCCACAAGAAGGCCGCCCGCCGGATCCTGGCGCTGACCGCCGCCTACGAGGAGGCGAGGGATCACCTCAACATAGGGGCGTACGTCCCCGGTTCCAACAAGGAGATAGACGACGCCGTCAAGCACATAGACGCGATCAAGGGGTTCCTCAGGCAGGACATCAACGAGAAATCCCCCCTCGAAGACACCGTGAACAGGATGCTGGCCCTCGCAGGGGATGCCGGCCGTTGAGCGGGGGCGAGCCATGGCGTTCACCTTCAAGTTCTCCACCCTCCTGAAGGTTCGCAAGATCCAGGAAGACCTGGCAAGGCAGCAGCTGGCCGAGGCCGCCAGGCAGCTCACCTCGATCCTCGCCCTGAGGTCCCAGGTAGAGGCGAGAAAGGCCCTCCTCTCGGCCGAGCTCCTGGCCGCGATGTCAGACGGGATGAAGGCCCACGAGGTGAAGGCCGTGTCCGACTACCTGTACCACCTCGAAGAGAGGCTCGTGCGCTTGCAGGACGCCGTCGAGAAGGCCACCAGGCGCGTGGAGGAAGAGCGGGAGAAGGTGGTGAAGGCTCGCAAGGCCCATAAGGCCATCGAGAGGCTCAGGGAGATCCACCTCGAACGGTACAAGGCCGAACAGGACAGGCTGGAGATGAACTTCATAGACGAGATCGCGGTCATGGGAGCAGGAGGAAGGGTATGAAGACAAAGATAGTCCTCACGCTGGCGGTGATCAACGGGGTGCTCATCGCCCTGTTCTTCTTCATGAAACCGGCGAGGCTCGACGCCCAGAACGAGGAGGCGCAGGTCAAGGCCGCGCAGAAACCCGCACCGGCGATCGCGGTGCAGGACGCCATGGGGTTCAGCGTCGACGACCGCATCGAGGTGCTCAGGCAGAAAGAGCAACGCTTGAGCGAGCGGGAGGCGCAGCTCAAGGAGCTCGAACGGCAGATCCAGGAGCGGATCAAGCGGCTCGAGGAGCTCCAGTCGGCCATCCGGAACGACCTGGCGAGCTACCGGGTGGTCAGCCAGGAAAGGGTCAAGCACCTGGTGAAAATCTACTCGTCCATGAAGCCCACCGCCGCCGCGTCGCTCATGAACAACCTGGAGACGGACGTCGCGGTGGAGGTCTTCCTGGGGATGAAGGGCGACGTCGCGGGGGGCATCCTCTCGTACATGGACCCCTCGAAGGCCGCTCTCATCACCCAGCGCCTGGTCACGTACCGGGGGAGCACGAAGGCCTCGGCCGAGACGGAGGCCAGGTAGACCCCTTTCCCTGCGCGAAGCTCACGTGCCTCGATCCAAGCACATCTGACGACGGCCTACCAAAACGGGCGCGGGGACGTCCCGGCGCCCCGGACACGACGAGACCCATCCCCTCCGGGTATACGGGGAGAGGGCTATCGCATACGACGACCGTATCCAGGGTGGGCCATCCCTTCCGGGTATACGGGGCGGGGGGTGGAGGGGTTCGACGGGCACCTCCTGAACCCACTCCGGCAAGATCCATCCCCTCCAGGACGGGCACAGGCTCAAGAGGCCGCCGAGGGGCTGTCAGGCGGGTATCGCGAAGGGCATCCCGGCCTTCCCTGTCTCGTCCACACGCATACCGTGAGAACACGCCCCGGGGTGGACATGCAACCCGGCTTCGCATCGTCCTTGAACGAGACACTCCCCCGCTCTTGAACGGGGGGCTCTGCGCACGCCCGCCCCGGGAAGCCGCCGTCGCGGGCATGTCCGGGCAAGGGTGACATGGCGCATGTCGGGCGTGATGTGTCTTGCGCATGGGAGAAAGGGCCTTCTTCCGGGGGATGTACGCCATTGCGCCTGTCAGGCCGAGGCAGTCCGGGTCCGATGATCTCCGGCCGGGCGTTCAGGCGGGAAAGAGCCCCGGCGGCCTCAGGCAGCGGTGTTGACCTTGTCCCTGCCGGGCCGGTCGGCGAACATCTCCTCCCTGATCTTCCTGAAGAGGTGCTCGTTCGCCAGGAACGCGTCCACCACGTCGGGAGCGAAGTGCGTCCCCCTGCCCTCCACGATGATCCTCTTCGCCTCCTCGTGGGAGTAGGCCTCCTTGTACACCCGCCTGGACGTGAGGGCGTCGTACACGTCCGCAAGCGCCACGATCCGGGCCGAGAGGGGGATCTGTTCCCCCTTGAGGCCCTTGGGGTAGCCGGAACCGTCCCACTTCTCGTGGTGGTAGTAGGCGATCTCCTTGCCCAGGGTGAGGAAGGACTGGCCCTCGATCTTCGCTTCCACCTCCTTGAGGGCCTCGCCGCCCAGCGCGGAGTGGCGCTTGACCACCTCGAACTCCTCGGGCGTGAGTTTCCCCGGCTTCAGGAGGATCGAATCCGGGATGCCCACCTTCCCTATATCGTGGAGGATCGAGGAGTTGTAGATGTCCTCGATGTACTCGGGCGTTATGTAGCCTTCGTAGGCCGGCTTGGTGGCGAGCTCCTCGGCCAGGACCTTGCAGTACTCGCGTATCCTCTCCAGGTGCGCGCCGGTGTCCGAGTCCCTGTACTCGGCGAGCTTCGCGAGCCCGAGGATGGTCGCGTTCCTCGCGCTCTGGACCTTCTTGTACGACTCGAGCAGGTCGTGCTCCAGCTTCTTCCTCACCGTGATGTCCCTGAGCACGAGCTGGAAGCCCACCACCTGGGAGTTCTTCGTGATGCACTTCGCGTTGCACTCCACGTCCACTATCTTGCCGGTGGCCCCCCTGAGGCGGAACTGCAGGTCCTTGACCGCCTGCTCCACCGGAAGGCGTATGATCATGCGCTCCACGACGCTCACGTCTTTCGGGTGGATATAGTCATACACCGACCTGGCACCGGCATCCCCCCCTCTATGGCCCGTGACCTCGTAGAACTTGGGGTTGGCCATGAGAACCTTCGCGTTCTTGCCCACGAGGAGCACGATGTCGATGATGTTCTCGTAGAGCTCGCGGTACCTGAGCTCAGACTCCTCGAGCTGCTTCATGCGCTTGTCCACCTCGGCCTCGAGGTTGTGCGCATAGTACGACAGCCTTTCCATGAGCCCGTCCATCTCCACCTTGAGCTGGGTCTCGCGCTTCCTGACCCTCGTGTCCTCGTAGCACTTGAGCACCGATATCACGATGAAGAAGGCGAAGAAGAAGCTGTTGGAGAAGAAGATCATGAGCCTCTGTGGGGTCGCATCGGAAAAGACGATCACCGGAACCGCATACACCGCGTACAACACGACGCCGAGAACGGTCGCCTGGAGGGCTTCCAGGGGGAGGATCGCGAGCACCGCGACGAGCACCATCACCACCCCCACGTAGTAGAAGGAGTCGTACCCTCCCATCCTGACGCACATGAGGGTGATGGTCAGCGCGGAGACGATCGAGGCGATCACGGAGACGATCCGGGCCCAGGCCTTTCCCCACCTCGAGAAGTACACCGCCAGGAACACGCTCAGGACCGCGGCGCACCCCAGCCTGTAGACGAGGAACTCCCGGGCGTACTGCCTGACGACCATGTAGTCGAGTACGCTGAAGAGCGGGATCAGTACGATCCCGATCATGAGGATGGCCAGCACGCGCTGGTAGTAGAGCTCGCGCGTCTCCTCCTCATAGCGCTTGAGCCATGGTTCTGCGTATTCGGACATCTCCCCTCCTCTATCGGCACATTCACGAAGAAAACTGAAGGTCAAGATCTCTGTCAGAAGGTCTCTCCAGGGAGTGCGGCATCCGTGCGACCCGTGGGCCGGGAGGGTCACGCCCCGGGAAACGCATGCGGGGCGTTTCTTCGTGAAGGCGTCCAAGGTGGGCATGCCTGAGGCGGCGGGTCACCGGCCATGCATGAGGGCTCACCGAGGCGACCGAAGGCCGCCTCACCCCAAGACCGCCATCCAGGGGGAGCTGCCTTCGGGTCATGGAGCGGACCCGTCCCTGAGCGGTTCGTGTCTCAGGGGCCCCGCCTCCCAGGGGCTAAAGCACGCGTTCCAGGTCGTCGAACGGCTTGCAGGAAGCGAAATCGGGGTTGTAGGTGTCGAAGGCGTCCAGGGACTGCGTGAACACGGTCTCGAAACCGAGCTCGAGCGCCCGCTCCACCACCACCCGGTACTCTCCGGGCGTGACCGTCCTCCTCATATCGTCGAGATCGCCCGTGTAGAAGGCAGGGTTGTACTGGGACATGACGCTCACGGGGATCTCCCTCGACAGGTCGGCCAGGAACTCCAGCACGGCGAAGGGGTTGGATCGCATGCCGGGCAGCACCAGGTGCCTGACCAAGAGCCCCCTGACGGCGGATCCCTCCCCGTCGAGCACGAGCGGCCCCGAGGTCTCGTAGAGGTGGCGCACGGCCTTCCTGGCAGCGTCCCAGTACCCTTCCACCCCGCTCAGCCGCACACCGGTGTCGTTGTCCCCGTACTTGAGGTCGACGAGGTAGATGCAATCCTGGCCCGCCCACATGTCGAGGCACTCCACCGACTCGTATCCACCGGAATTGACCACGACCGGGATCTTGAGGCCCCTGTCCCTCGCGATGCCCAAGGATTCCAGCACCCACGGCGAATAGTGGGTCGGGCTCACGAGGTTCACGTTGCTGCACCCCGCCTCCTGGAAATCCAGCATGATGGCGGCAAGCTCCGGGGGGTGGACGGTCCTTCCGCGGCAGAGCTGGCTTATCTGCCTGTTCTGGCAGTAGGAGCACCTCATGGGGCAGCCCGCGAAGAACACGGCGCCCGAGCCCGCACCGTGGACGAGGGGCGGTTCCTCCCCCCTGTGGATGACGGCGGCCCCGATCTTCATGCGGTCGTCGGACCTGCAGGCGCCCCTCGCCCTCGACCTGTCCACGCCGCACCTCCTGGGGCACAGGTTGCAGACGTTCATGAGCCTCGCTCGAGGAGATCCGCAATGACCTTGCCGGAGGAATCCCTGGGGATTTCCGGGACGAAGACCACCTTCCTCGGGGTCTTGTAGGTGGCGAGCTGCATGCGGGCGAAGCGCTTGACCTCGTCCTCGGTGAGCTCCGGGGTCGAGCGGACCACATAGGCCTTTATGATGGCCCCGCGCATGAGGTCGGGCTCCCCCACCACGGCGCTGTCCTTCACGCCGGGCAGGCTGTTGAGGACGTTCGTCACCTCCTTGGTGTACACGTTGAACCCGGATGTGATGACCATGTCCTTCTTGTAGCCCGTTATGAAGATGTAGCCGTCCTCGTCGACGTAGCCGAGATCACCCGTGTGGAGCCACCCGTCCTCGATGATCTCCTGTGTCTCTCGTTCCTTCTTGTAGTACCCCTTCATGATGTTCGGCCCGCAGAAGAGCAGCTCGCCCACCTCGTTCGGACCCAACACCCTCCCGTCCTCTGCCTGGACACGCACCTTGACGCCGGGCACCGTCTGGCCGATGGAGGTGGGCTTGATCGGCCTGTACTTCTGGTTCACCGAGCACACGGGGGATGCCTCGGTGATCCCGTAGCCCTGCCTGATCTCGACGCCGAACTTCTCCCTGAAAGACTCGTAGACCTCCAGGGGGAGCGCGGAGCCCCCGGCTATCAGGGTGGTCATGCGGCTGTAGTCGACATCGCCGAGCTCCGGGTGGTGAACCAGGCCGTAGAAGAGGGTCGGCACGGCGCAGACGGCCGTAACGCCGCCGTCGGTGAGCGCGTGGCGCAGGTCCTTGAAGTCGAGCTTCCTCATGAGGTAGACGGTCCCGCCGTAGCGGAGCATGGAGAGCATGTTCACGCTCGCACTGAACGAGTGGAAGCAGGGGATGACGGTGAGCGTCGTATCCCTGTCATCGGCTTCCATGCATATACGCATGAGGTCGGAGTTGTGGTCCAGGTTTCCCTGCGTGAGCATGGCGCCCATGGGGTACCCGGTGAGGCCGGACGAGTAGATCATGACCGCCACGTCGTCCACATCGCGGTCCACGACCGACTCGTCAGCCCCGCCCCCCACCCAGCGGCTGAAGGTCCCCTCCTTCCCGACGGTAATGAGGACCTGCTGGGGGCATTCGCGGGCGATCGCCCCGTACGTCTCGATGTTCGACTGCTCGATGACGAGACCCTTCGAGTCGGAATCGACGAGGATGTGCCTCAGTTCCCGGGAGGTGTAGGCCGGGTTCACGGGGGTGACCACGGCACCCAGCCCGACCACCGCCATGTAGCTCACCACGAACTCGGGAATGTTGGGCAGCATCACTGTGATATGGTCGTCCTCGCCGATCCCCGCCTTCCTGAGGGATTCCTTGAGGGCGCAGGTAAGCCTGAAGAGCTCGCCGTAGGTGATCGAGAGGTCCCTGGTACGGATCGCCACCTTTTCCGGCCTCATTCTGGCGTGATCCACGAGCCACGAGTAGAGATTCATGCTCCCCCCTGTCATCAAAGTGACACCACAGTGCCGTTCGCCCCGTAACGAAACACCACGTACTACATTCACGGATCAGGGTTCAACAGGTTTCCTCCCACCGGCACTCCACGCGACGGGCCGTCACTCCCGCCACGCGGCCATGGCGCCTCGAAGGCGCCGCTTGAAGAGGCCCGCGCTTTTTCGCCGGCCCGACGGACGCACAACCCCGACACCGTTCTGCAAGGCCGTCTCCCACCCGGTGCGGATGGGCCCGCCCTTGTTCTCGAGGCCCGCCTGCCGCCCTGCATACGCGGCCCGGCAACCAGCTGCAAACCATCACCGAGGGGTTTCCGGCTGGTATCCGCCGGACACCCCACGCGGCCGCTTCCCGACACCGGCCGGGCGCCGGCCGGGATACGCCCCGTCACAAGAGGCGCGGCCGGGCAGGGCTGAACTTGTAGCAGTCGAAATCCTCCGGGCTGCCCGCCTGCAATGCCCTGTTGGTCCTGCAGAACACCTCGAGCTCGCCCCCCCCGTTGTGGATGCACATCGAGCAGAAGGCCTCGGCCGTGAACTCGACGACGAGGTGCAGGAAATACCTCCGGTACCTGGGGCAGGAGGCGCACCCCTGCACGGGCTCAGCCTTCGCGGGGCACCACAGGCAGTGTTCGGCCCTGAAGTCCATGTGCCCACCATACGGCTCATCCGCCTCGCCCTCAAGCGAAAAGTCGCACCGAGGCCCGGGGCGCCACCCTCAGCCTCCCACAGGAGAACGGGAGGCCTTTCCGCCCGAAGCATCACGTGCCGAAGGGCAGGAGGCCCCTGAGCGCCTTCCAGAGAGAGGGGAGGACCCCCCCGGATGGCTCGGGCGGTTCCCTGCCCTCGATGAAAGGCACCCTCACGGGGTCGCGGGTGAAGGCGTCGGCCCTGGTGCCGCTTGCGGGATCGACCTCGCAGAACGCGATCCCCTCGGGGGCCTCTCTTTGCCTCACCGAGGCCGCCTTGGCGAGGACGCCCGCCGCGATCGGCATGGCGCCGTCCGCCCCCGTGAGCCCGACGCTCTTCGCGTCGTCCCTGCCTACCCACGCAGCGACCACGATGTCCGGGGTGAACCCTGCGAACCACGAGTCGCACATGCCGTTGGTGGTCCCGGTCTTACCGCACACCCCCTGCGGCACGCCGAGGCGTCGAGCCCTCGAGGCCGTGCCCCTCTCCACCACCTGCTCCAGCGCGTAGTTCACGAGGAACACCACCCTCTCGTCCAAGACCCTGGCTTCGCCAGCCGGCGTCTCCTCGTGGATCACGACGTCCCTCGAGTCGCAGACTGCATCGAGGCACGACGGCGGCCTCCTGACACCCCCGGATGCGAAGGCCGCGTACATGACCGCCACGTCGAGGGGGGAGCACCGGGCGGCGCCGAGCACGAAGGAAGGCCCCTGGGACAGGCTGCCGGGGGGCAGGAGATCCCCGGCGATAGACCTCACCCGCTCGAGGCCGCAGTCGAGCGCGAGCCTTACCGTGGCCTGGTTGTAGGAGTGTACGAGGGCGTCCATGAGCATGACCGTGCCGTGGCTGGTCGAGTCCTGGTTCTCGGGCGTCCACCTCGAGCCGTCCGCGAGGCGGACCTCGACGGGCGCGTCATCCACCATGCTCGCGAGCGTGTAGGTCCCCGAGAGGGCGGCATAGTAGACGACGGGCTTCATGAGCGACCCGATGTTCCTCCTCAGGCGTACCGCCCTGTTGAACTGGGACGAGCGGTAATCCCTGCCGCCCACCATGGCGAGGACCTCGCAGGTCTTCGGGTCCAGCACCACGCACGCAGCCTGGACCTGATCGCCCAAGCGTCGCGCCGAGGAACGGACGGCCTCCTCCGCGGCAGACTGGACCTGCATGTCCAGTGTCGTGTAGATGTGCAGGCCGCCCTTGGCGAGAAGGTCGTCTCCCTTCCCCACCTCCCGAACCCTCTCCAGCACGATGTCGACAAAGTAGGGCGCACGCCTGGCCGGGTGGGCGTACGGGACAACCCCGAGCGGCATGGCCATGGCCCGTGTGCACAGGTCCCTGGGGACGGAGTCGTTGTCCGCCATGAGTTCGAGCACGGTGTTGCGTCTCAGGAGCGCCTGGGCAGGCTGCCTGTAGGGCGACGTGCGGTTCGGGGAGCGGATGAGCCCGGCCAGGAGGGCCGCCTCGTGGAGCTCGAGGTCCTTCGGGTCCTTGTCGAAGAAGATCTTGCTCGCCCGCTTGAAACCGTGGATGCTCGCGCTGCCGTACCGCCCGAGGTAAACCTCGTTGAGGTAGAGGGTGAGGATCTCGTCCTTCGACAGGGCCGCTTCCATGATGAGCGCCAGCCAGGCCTCCCTGATCTTCCGGGAAAACGTCCTTTCACCGGAGAGGAAGAGGTTCTTGACGAGCTGCTGGGTGATGGTGGACCCGCCTTCGGCGATCCTTCTCCCCGAGAGGTCGGCGACGAGGGCCCGGAGGAGGGCCCGCACGTCTATGCCGGCGTGGCTGTAAAACCTCCTGTCCTCCACGCACAAGACCGCGTCCAGGAGGACGCGGGGGCACTCGGCAAGCGTCATGACCTCCCTGTCCTCGAACCCCTCGTCGTACAGGGTGGCTACGACCTCGGGCTCGAGCACCGCCGACGACAGCGGCCTGCCTGTCTCGGGCGAGACGATGGACGAGATCTTCGAGCCCTCGAGCACGATGCGCACCCGTAAAGGCCGCGTGGACATGCCCGGCCTGTTGCATGCCCGCAGGAAGACCTCCAGGGTCGAGCCCGTGATCCTGTAGTCACCTGGCCGCCTGCACTCGGGTGACGGCCGGTACTCGAGGCGCGTGAGCCTGGCGGGGAGGCCTTCACGCGAGATGTCCACGCCGGGCTGGAGCACGAACGGCCTGCTGTAGACCTTCATAGGAAGCCGCCACACCGATGCGCTCGCCAGCCTCGACATGGTGCGGTAGGCGTCCAGCGAGGCGGCTGCCAGGGCGGCAAGGGCCGCGACGGCGAGAGCTGCCATGCAGAACAAGGCAAGGCGCGTGGCTCGTGACACGATTACCCTCTATAGGCCCGACGGTCAGGCCCGTCAATCCGTGGGGCCGCCCCACCCGGGGGATCCCCCTGTCGGAGTCGGCCATGGATGCAGCCCTTCTCGAAGGCCGGCCAACCCTTACGACCACCCGGGATCCCGGGGTCTATCCGCATACCGTCAGCCCCCCTCCTGCGCACCGGGTATAGTGAGGACTCCCCGCTCATGAGGACCTCGGGCTGGAGGCCTGGGCCTTGATTTCTTCCCAGGCGAGGAATCCCCGCTCATGAGGACCTCGCGCGCGTTCTCTCCTGAGCGTCTTCCCGCACGGCGAATCTCGAAGGCTGGACCCCACGGCGCACCCGACAGGCGGCGCCACGGGGTGCGCGGTGTCGTGCCCTTGGATGGGCTGGACGCTGGGGGTTCGGGCCCGAGGGCGACGCGTGCACGAACGGCAGGGTCACGAACCGCTTTGCTGGGGAAAGCGGCCTAGGCATTGCGTGCAGGGATACGGGGACTTCCTCGCGGGGTGCAGCACGACGCGCGCAGGCCCGCCGAAGCCGCCTAGGCCCCCGGGTCAGGGCTGCCTCTGCCTGAGAACCTCGCGCTGCCTCCTGAACAGGTAGCGGATGATGTCCTCGCGCGTATCGTCATCCACCCTGTGGAACCTCACGGCCACAGCCCAGCGGTTCACGTCGGGGGTGCTCGCCAACGGCTTCAGCCGCAGGACCTCGCCGATCAGGTTCACCATGAGGAGGGGCCTCATGGGCAGGATGATGTGGAGCTCCAGGATGTCGCCGATATCGTAAGGCTCCGCTGAGATGAACCTCATGCCCGAGGCCGATATGTTGACCTCCCTGGGGATGGTGCGGACGAGGGCCTTGAAGTCTTCCGAGATCACCATGTTGATGATGAGGTCGAGCTTGCGGTCCATCTCCCAGAGATGCTGCTCCAGCAGGGCGCCCCTTCGTGCAGGCTGACCGGACGGCTCGGACTCCCCGTAACGCCCCCTGACGAAGGAATCGAGCACGGTCTTGTGGGCCCGGATGCGGTCGAGCGCCTCGTGCAGGCGCCCGGCCTTCTCGGAGGCATGACAGATGAACTTCACGTCGTAGTACACGCGGTCGTAGATGCGCACGTCCGATCTCCGCTCGTGACCAGGGGAGAGGTAGCACTCCATGCAGAGACGGATCTCGTCGCCCGACCTCTCCACGACCTTGGCGAGCACCGAGTCCTGGCCGTCGGTCACCTTGACGATGCCGCCCTCCTCGGCATGGAACTCACCCTCGGGCACGAGAACAAAGATGTCGTCCTCGAGGATCTCCCCCACCCTGACCCTTGCCCGTTCACCTTGGGCGTTCATGGCCGTGATCCCTGCATCCAGGTTGAGAAGGCTGTCAATGTTCATCGCATGGGCTCCTCGAATTCAAGGCGGCATGGCCTCGGGCGGCACCACCCTTGGGACGGCCCCCTGCGGCCGGGCGAGACTTCCGGGCGCCGCCTCCCCGCGAGGCCGTCTCCCGTGCCAGCGGCCTTTCGCTCCCCTATCACAGGACGGCACTGGAATCCAGTGGAGACGGCGTCCGGACCGAAGACGGACATCGGGCGAGATCCATCACCTGGCGGCATAGATCTCGACCCGGTTGCGTCCCTTGCCCTTGGCAAGATAGAGACCCGCATCGACCTGCCGGATGAGGTCACCGGGGCTTAGGTCCCTGTGGTACTGGCTCACGCCGATGCTCACGGTCACGGACATCCCGTCCTCGGTGCGCATGCGCTCCACGAACGTCCTGATGCGCTCCGCGAGGAACGCGGCCTTGTACATCCCCGTCTGGGGAAGGATGGCCATGAACTCCTCTCCCCCGTACCTGAAGACGAGGTCGCTCTTGCGAAGGCGTCCCTGGAGCCTTTCCGCCAGCGCGACGAGAATCCTGTCGCCGGCGGGGTGACCGAACGTGTCGTTGATGAGCTTGAAGTGGTCTATGTCGAGCATCATGAGGGAGAACGTCGTGTCGTATCTCCTCGCCCGTTCGCACTCGGCGTTCAGGATGCCCATGAAGGCCCGGTAGTTGAGCAGTCCCGTGAGCCCGTCCGTGAACGCCATGTCCTGGAGCATCTCGTTGTCCAATATTTTGGCGATCGCGGCCGTCAAATATTTGGCCCACTCCAGGAAGATGTCGACGTGGTTGCCGGCGTTCACCGAGAGGATCACCCTCGCCTTCTCCCCGCCCACGAGCTCTATGTCGACGCGCTCGGGCGCCAGAGGAGCCTGTCCAGCGGCGATCACGCGCTCGTAGGACCATGGGGCCTTTCCGAGTACGCGCATGGCGTCCGCCTGGCCCGCATCCAGGGGGTCGAGCGTGGAGAAGGCGCGTGCCTGCCTGCCCCTGGTGACCACGTAGACGGCTGGGGCGGACAGCGGGAAACTCTGCGCCATGAGCGAGACCAGGTCAACAAGGGCGGTGTGCGTGTCGGACCCCTTGAGCAGGATCATGATGCCCTCGGTATACAAGGCCAGCGGCCTGGCGGGGCCATGCCTGTCGGCACCCCGCCTCCCCGGTTCCGTCCTGGACGCCTCGTGAACGATCATCTGCGATCCTTTCTCTGTCCTGGTTTCGGTTGCCATTCGATTGCCATGCAATCCATGTGCCTTGATTCGGCCTCTCACTTGGTATATAGTTCCCCCGGTGAACGGACATCCCATGCCGTTCGCGCGATGGACGGGCACAGGGGCATGACGGCCGCCATACCCGCGCGATCACGGGGACAGCTACGGCAGCGAGGGGACTTCCATGAAGGACACCATAGACATCAGGTGGCACGGCAGGGGCGGCCAGGGTGCCATCACCGCGGCCAAGATCGTCGCCAAGGCAATGTTCAGCCTCGGCTACGAGGGCGTGGCCATGATACCCACCTTCGGCACCGAACGGCGGGGCGCGCCCGTGTTCTCCTCCCTGAAGATCTCGCGCCGCAAGATCTACGACCTTTCGCCCATCGAGCGACCCGACATCGTGGTCGTGCTCGACCACGTGCTCATGGAGGAGGCGGACATCACCTCGGGTCTCAAGGAAGGCGGCCTCCTCGTTATAAACTCGCCGTGCAGCCTCGAATCGTACCACGCGGACGGCAGGAAGGTGGCCGTGTGCAACGTGACCGCGCTCGCCACGAGGGCCGGCCTGCCTGCAGGCGTCGTCAACACCGGCATCATAGGCGCCTTCGCCCGCGCGTCCGGTCTGGCGGGTCTCGATCTCCTCACGGAAGTCATCGAGGAGGAGTTCAAGGGCAGGAAACCCGAGGCCAACGCGCTCGCCGCAAGGCTCGCGTACGAACACACGATCGTCGGGGGTTGACCATGGGAACCCGCACGTACCCCCGCAAGACCTCCCACAGCGAGCCCGGCCCCGGGGACGGCGGGAGGACCGGTTCCTGGAGGGTCGCCCGCCCGGTGATCGACCCCCAGGTCTGCACCCCATCCAGGCGCGGCGTCCCCTCGTGCTTCATCTGCTGGCTCTACTGCCCCGACGGCGTCATCAGCAGGACCGTCCCCCCGAAGATCGACTACGAGTACTGCAAGGGGTGCGGCATCTGCGCAGAAGAGTGCCCCACCAAGGCCATCTCCATGGTCGACGAGGCATGTTTCATCGAGGAAGGCAGGGACACCACGTGAGCTCGCACATCATCGAATCGGGGAACACGGCCGCGGCCCTTGGCGTCAAGCTGTGCCGGGTGCAGGTCATCGCCGCCTACCCCATCACACCGCAGACCCCGCTCACCGAGAAGCTCTCGGAACTGGTCGACTCCCAAGAGATGGAGGCGCAGTACATCCCGGTGGAGAGCGAACACAGCGCGCTCGCCGTCTGCATAGCCGCATCCTCCACCGGCGCACGGGCGTTCACGGCGACGAGCGCCAACGGCCTCCTCTACATGCACGAGCAGATCCACTGGGCCGCGGGCGCGCGGCTCCCCCTGGTCATGTGCGTGGTGAACAGGGGCGTCGGCGCGCCCTGGACCATCTGGAACGACCACCAGGACTCCATCTCCCAGAGGGACACCGGCTGGATCCAGCTCTACGTCAACGATCACCAGCAGATCATAGACGGGGTCATCAAGGCCTACCGGCTCGCCGAGTCGGTCATGATCCCCGTCATGGTGTGCTACGACGGGTACCTCCTGTCACACACCCACATGCCCTTCGAGGTCCCTTCCCAGGAGGCCGTGGACTCGTTCCTCCCGCCCTACCGGCCGGACTACGCGCTGGACCCGAAACGACCCGCGAACCTGAACACGGTTACGCTGCCGGACACCCGCGTCGACACCGAGGGCAGGACGGCGCACGGCTACATGGAGATCCGCAGCCTCCTCCACGAGGACCTGCAGCGGGCCGTGGAGGTCTACCAGGATGTGGAGGCCGGCTTCAGGGACACCTTCGGCCGCGGCGGCGAGGCCCTCTTCGAGCACTACCGCTGCGAGGACGCCGAGTACGTGGCCGTGGCCCTCGGGTCCCTCTCCCACAACCTGAGGGACGTGGTGGACACGCTGAGGGAAGCGGGTGTCCCTGCCGGCGTGATGTCCATCCACCTCTACCGGCCCTTCCCGGCACGGCAGATCGCCTCTTTCCTCTCGCCGGCCAAGGGGGTGATCGTCTTCGAGAAGGCGCTGAGCTACGGGTACGAGGGGGCCCTGTGCTCGGACATAAAGGCAGCCCTGCTCACGCACGCGCGGTCCCGGGCCGACTTGCCCTTCGTCCACAACTACATCCTGGGCCTGGGCGGCAGGGAGATCAAGACGTCCCAGCTCGTGGAGGCCATGACCGCCTCCTGCAAGGCCGGCGCCGCGAGCCACGACGGCGTGCGCTGGATAGGCCTCAAGCTCTAGGGGGAGCCGCATGCAGCCCAAGACAACCATCCTGAGCCTGCCCGAGGAGGAGTTCGTCAACCCAGGGACGCGGGCCTGCGCCGGGTGCGGCCTCGGCATCGCGTACCGGGTCGCGCTCAAGGCCGTGGGCAGAGACGCCATCCTCATCGTTCCTCCGAGCTGTCTCACCGTTCTGCAGGGCCTCTACCCGGTCGCAGCGACCAGGCTGCCCTGCCTGAACGTTACCTTCGCCTCCACCGCGGCGGCCGCCACTGGCATGGTGGCGGCGCTCAAGGCCCTGGGCAGGAAAGACACGCGCGTCGTGGCGTGGGCCGGCGACGGGGGGACCGCGGACATCGGGCTGCAGGCCCTCTCCGGTGCGGCTGAGCGGGGGGACGACTTCCTGTTCATCTGCTACGACAACGAGGGCTACATGAACACCGGGGTCCAGCGCTCGGGCACCACCCCGATGGGCGCGGTCACCGCGAACACCCTTAAGGGGAAGCTCCAGCAAAAAAAGGACGTGCCCGCCATCATGGCCGCGCACAACCTCTCGTACGTGGCCACCTGCTCGGCCGCCTTCCCGCTCGACCTCTACGAGAAGGTGGTCAAGGCCCTCGGCATGTCCGGCGTGAAGTACCTGCACATCCAGATCCCCTGCCCGCCCGGGTGGGGGTACGACCCAAAGTACACCGTGAAGATCGGCAAGCTCGCGGTGGAGACCGGCATGTTCACCCTCTACGAGGCCGAGCATGGCGTGGTGCGCCTCACGGGTGCATCCCGGAAGCTCGCCGACAAGCGCTCGCTCGTGCCGGTTTCGGAGTATTTCAGGGCCCAGTCGCGCTTCAGCCTCGTGGACGAGGAGGCGATACGGCAGATCCAGAGCGAGATCGAGGGAAGGTGGCAGGCCGTGTTCGACCGGGCGGGCGACGGCGAGGAGGCCTGATCAGCTCCCGGCGAGGGCCCTCTCGAGGTGTTCGCGGTCGAGGTTGCCTCCCGACATGACGAGCACCACCTTCTTGCCGGCGAGCCTGTCCTTGATCTTGACGGCTGCGGCCAGGGACGCCGCGCCGGCGCCTTCAGCGAGGTTGTGCGTCGCGCCGAGCGCGAGCGTGATGCCCTGGAGGATCTCCTCCTCGGTGAGCAGGACCACGTCCTTCACGTGATCCTTCATGATCACGTAGGGGAGCTGGAAGACGCTGCGGGCGGCGAGCCCGTCGGCCACGGTGTCCGCCTGGTCGAGCACCACCCACCTCCCCTCCTCGAGGGACCGCGCGAAGGCGGGCGCCCTCTCCGCCTCGACGCCCACGATCTCCACCTGGGGGCTGACCGCCTGGGCGACCCTCAAGAGCGAGGCGCAACCTGAGCCCCCGCCGATGGGGCAGACGATGACGTCGACGTCCGGCAGGTCCTCGAAGATCTCGAGCCCCATGGTCCCCATGCCGTTGAGGATCTCGGGTTCGTTTCCCTGCTCCACGTAGTAGTATCCCGCTGCGGCCACGAGCTCGTCGCAGTAGAACTGGGCCTCGTAGAAGTCCCGGCCGTGCACGATGAGCTCGGCCCCGAAGCTCTCGATGATGCGGTTGATCTCGGGGTTGTTGTTCTCCGGGACCACCACGGTGCACGGGGTGTTGAACCACTGGCCCGCCCACGCCATGGCGAGCCCGTGGTTGCCCCTGGTGGCCACCAGCACGCCGTTGGCCACGTCCTCGTGGGGCGCGGCGTGAAAGAAGTTCAGGGCGCCCCTGATCTTGAACGAACCCGTGGGCAGGTGGTTCTCGTGCTTGACGAAGGCCTCGCACCCGATGATGCGGCTGAGCTCTGGGTAGTAGATGAGGCCGGTCGGCTTGATGTACGGGGAGATGGCGGAACGCGCCCTCAAGATGTTCCGTATGGTCACCTGTTCGCTCAGACGTTCGTACTTCTTCAGCATGGGCCCTCCCCGTACGATGTCAGAAACGGTATCCCTGCCTCTTCGAGCGGGGACCCGCAAGCTGTATGAATATCCCGATGATGACGCCGAGCACGACGAACACGCCGCCCACGAAGGTGAAGAACAGCCGCTCGGAGTTCTTGAGCCTCGACACCTCTGCGTTCAGGGCGTCTCGCGACTCGACGCACGCCTGGTACTGGGCCTTGAGCTTCTCGTGTTCGGTCCTGAGCGATGCGAGCCCCTCGAGGCTGTCCGGGGCGAGGCCGCCGGTCGAGTACGAAAGCGGTTCGGGCGCCCCCTCTCCAGGCACGGGCAGTCCCTTGAGCCTGGCTATCTGCGCCTGCAGCTCTCTCACGCGTTCCTCGAGCTGCTTCGCGTAGAGCGCCGCAGGCGGCCTGTCGCTCAGGAACCTTACCGGGGTCCAGCCCTCGGCGCCTGAGGCCAGCCTGACCCTCGCCCAGTCACCCGAGGTCTCGAGCACCTCGACGCGCTCCCCGGTGGAGGCCTGGGCCACCTGGCCGGAAGCCTCCCTCGGGGCCGATCTCAGGGAGATGACGATCCAGTCCCTCACGTACATGGAGGCGGCCTGCGCCCCGCCACATGCAACGATCACCGCCAAACAGGCGAGAAAGATGGGCCTGGCGCTCCATGGTCTCATTGCATGCCCCCCATACCCTGTCTGTCGCGTCCTGTGTGCAACCTATCGTAAATACGCGATGCACGCAACCCCTTCGACGCTGGAGGCCGGCGCGCATCCTTGGGCTCGCCGCGAAGGCGGTGGGAGACGTCGGTCCCGCGCAGACAGGCCCGCCCGGCTGGGTTCTCCAGGGGCCTTTTCCCCAGAGAGGGTTTCCGGCCGGGCCTGCTTTCCGCCGGCTTGCGGAGGGGGCAGGAAGAACGGGCACAGGGACCCGGGCGGGCATGGGCCATGCGCACCGCCTGCGCCGCATCCGGGTGAGCGAGAAAAGGGACCCGGGCGGGCATAAGCCATGCGCCGACTGCCCCAGGCTGGTGACCGCCAGCGACAAGGGACCCGATCGGGCATGGGCCATGCCCTTGCCCCGCATGCCTGACCCACGGGCGCCACGGTTGTTCTCCCGGCTCACGCCGCACCGTGGAAGACCGGGGACGAGGTCTCCCCGGCGAGAGAAGAGAAGGCGGGACCTTCCCGGGGGGTTGACCCCCTGCCCTAAGACCCGACAGGGAACTCTACAAGGGGCACCGAGACGCCCCGGCGGGCGCAAGGGACGACCACCGGCCCCGGCGCTCGGAGATGTGATCGACTCTCGCACCCGGTCTCGTGGGGGCACAACCGTGCCCTGCGTGCGCAGGAGTTCCAGGCAGCCTTTCACTCACGGGATCGGGGCCGACAAACGGGGGTCAAGGACGAACACGGAGCCACACCCGCCGCAACGGGCGCGAGACGTGCACGGTGACTGCCGTTTCTCTATACCCGAGCGCTGAACTTAAAACCTGCGTGCGAGCCGGGGGCCGACCCCGCGTTCACCGACCGCCCGAGAGCTCTCTCACGATTTCCTCGAGCCTCTTCCTCGTATCACCCTCGATGGCACTCAATTCATGGCTGTTTTTCGCCTCGAAGCGCAGCACGATCACGGGCTGGGTGTTCGAAGGTCTCACGAGCCCCCACGCGTCTTTATCGGTGAACCTGACGCCGTCAATGTCCACGCAGTCTCGGTAGCGTTCTTTCGCGTAGGCCGCGAAACGCTTGACCGCCTCGAACTTCACGTCGTCGGGGCACTCGACACGGATCTCCGGGGTGTTGACCACCGGGGGGAGAGCGTCGAAGACCGCCTGCGGGTCGTCCCTCCTGGAGAGGATCTCGAGAAGCCTCGCCGAGGCGTAGACGGCGTCGTCGAACCCGTACCACCTGTCGTTGAAGAAGATGTGCCCGCTCATCTCCCCGGCCAGGGCCGCCTGTTCCTCTGCGAGCCGCGCCTTCATGAGAGAGTGCCCGACCTTCCCCATCACCGGCACCCCCCCCAGGCGCGCGACCTCGTCGAAGAACACCTTGGAACACTTCACCTCCCCGATGATCTTGGCGCCGGGCCGTTCCCTCAGGATCTCGCCGGCGAGGACGGTGGTGATCATGTCGCCGTAGATGGTCCTCCCGCGGGCGTCCACGACGCCTATGCGGTCGGCGTCGCCGTCGTAGCCGATGCCGAGGTCCGCCTTCAGCCTGATCACCTCGTCTCTCAGCATGGCGATGCCTTCTTCCGTGGTCGGGTCGGGATGGTGGTTGGGGAAGCGCCCGTCGGGCTCGAGGCAGATGCCGAAGGCCTCCACGCCGAGAGCCTCGCACACCGCCATGGCGGGAGCCCCCCCGACGCCGTTCCCAGGGTCGATCACCACCCTGAGCCTTCTGGATCCAGGCCGGATCCTGGAGACGATGTCGTCCACGTACTCGGGCACGATGTCGTACGAGCGGGACCGGCCCCTGCCGCCCACCCGGCGCCCCTCCTCCATGAGGCGCCTGAGCTTCAAGATCTCCTCCCCGTAGATCGTCGTCTTCCCGAGGGCGATCTTGAACCCGTTGTTGTCCGGCGGGTTGTGGGAACCCGTCACCTCGATGCCGCCGTGCACGTCCGTCTTGAAGAGCGAGAAGTACATGACAGGGGTGGGGACCATGCCGAGGTCCACCACGTCGATGCCGCTCGAGACGAGCCCCTGCTTGAGGATTTCCTTGAAGTCCGGCGAGCTGAGCCTGGCGTCCATGCCGAGGCTCACCCGTGATGCGCCGCGTTCGCTGTAGTAGACGCCCAGCGCCGAAGCGAGCCTCTCCACGAACTCGAAGGTCAGGTCCTGACCCACCACCCCCCGTATGTCGTACTCGCGAAACACGTGAGGATTCATACTCCCCCCATTCATACCGTCTCGATTGGCGACCCAGCAGCCCCCGAAGGGGACCGTCCGCGTTCACGGACCGGGCCCCGCCCGTACCTCAACAAAACCGAGGGATCCCTGCCCGCCTCTCCCGCCCGGCCGCAGGCCCACCATGCCCAGAAGCGTCGATGGCTCCGTCCCGGCCCTTGAGGAAGTGCATTGCCTCCGTCATGCGACGCCCAGCCCGTGGAATGGAGTACCCCGCCCCTTTGCCGGCCTGAGAGGCCCTTCTCTTTCACCCGATCATACCCAAGCGCCCGGAGCGTGGTCAAGGAACATGGGGTCTTCCCGCTCAAGGGAAAGAGCACCTTTCTCGAGGGTATCAACGGCCATCGCCCTGTTGTCAAGGGACCAGGCCGTTGAGTTGCGCTCTCTGGCTCGACATCCCCTCTCGTGACCCGGCTGTCCCCCAAACCCTTGGGCCCAATCAAACCACGACCTTGACGAGGAAAGGGATGAAGAGGAATGAGAGGGGGACGTGGCGCCCGCCCGGCCCTCCAGCCCACGGCCGCCTGCGCCCCTGGGGTCTTCTGGTGAAGCCACACGCAACCCGGCCCTCCCTCCCAATGCCGTCTGGGTTTCCCGCCCGTCCCGTCGGTCTCGACGACTTCGAGCGCGCCCGTCGGCTGCACGTTCGGCGAGAACGCGACGCCCCACTCCGGACTCGTGGACGGCCGGGCCGGGGCGACGGCACTCGGAGCATCCAGGATTGACATCTTCCGCCACACGCCCGCCCGGGTGCCCCCTTGGCGTGATCGGGGGTCTCAAAAGAAAGATCGCGCCCGGTGCCCGGACTTCAAGCACCCCGATCCCGAGGAAAAACGGCCAAGAAAACGGGTTGTGGTCCAAGGGGCTGGTGCGTCGAAGGCGCACCCGAGACTGTCTTCTTTTTACAACGAAGAACGGCAAGCATGTGGTGTGTTTCCCACACGGCCGGGACTCAGATTATGCGCAATTACTCGTTATTACGTCATTTTTCTATTTGGCATGATTGTTGTAAAAGGATCTGTGTACGAGAGAAGACATAAGGTATGTGCACAGGGGGCACCTGAGGACGGTTGAAAGACAAGATCTCGAGAAAACAAACGAAAAGGAGGAGATAGGATGAAGAAGGCACTTTTGGCAGCGTTCATCGTACTGTTTGCCACGGCTGCGTGGGCGGAAGATGTGAAGTTCAGCATCTCCGGTGACTTCCACGCCCGCGGCAGCTACTGGAAGAACTTCAGCCAGGGCGCTCCGGCTGCGGACTACGAGAGCGAGTCCTACATGGACTACGACGGGGACATCAACCTCTACCCCAAGCTCTCGGTCGGCAACGCGACGCTCAACTTCAAGATAGCCATCCGTGACGAGACGTGGGGATCCATCGCGAACGACGTCTCCAAGTCCGTGAACACCGACTGGACTTCCATGGCGGGCCAGACCTACACGACCCAGAAGGACGACAACATCAACATCGAGCGCGCCTGGCTCACCTACAAGTTCGGCGAGAACACCACGCTGGATGTCGGCCTCATGGACGGCCAGGCCTGGGCGACGACTTTCGGTGACTACTGCATGGGCCGCTACCGCGTGAAGCTCACCCAGAAGACCCCCTTCGGCGTGATCGAGGGCGGTCTCGAGAAGAACGTGGAGCTCGGCACCTCGGCCCTGAAGGACTCCGAGAAGGACGACTATGACTCCTACTTCCTCTCCGCCGTCACCAAGGCGGGCGACATCTACATCAAGCCCCTGATCTTCTACGTCGACAACAGCGCGGCGCTCTCCAGCTCCGCCCCGAGCATCGGCGAGACGAGCGACGGCGTCAAGGTGCTCTACCTCGCCCTCGGCTTCAACGGCAAGCTCGGTGCGCTGGACTTCGAGAGCGAGCTCGGCTACAAGAAGGCCGACTGGGAAGACTTCGAGCAGCTCGCCGACTACGCCGCGGTCAACCCGGCTCTCGCTGCATACGCCAACGCGAAGAACAGCAACGTCTGGGGCGCGTACTTCAACGTCTGGAAGTCCATGGACGCCCTCACCCCCGGCATCACGCTGGCCTACGGCAGCTGGGATGACGAGGCCGGCGCCAGGGGCACCGGCTGGGGCTTCGACTTCCGTGACGACTTCTGCTCCAACCTGATCCTCGGCGACTGGATCGCCTGGAGCGACATCACCGGCAACGAAGAAGACCTCGTGGCCGCAACCCTCATCAAGCCCTACGTCACCGACGTGAAGCTGGCCGACAAGCTCTCGGCGAGCGCCTCCTTCGGCTACATCATGTCCAACCAGAAGGACAACGCGTACGAGGACGCGACCGCCTGGGAAATCGACCTCGGGCTTGCGTACAAGCTCAGCGACAACGTGACCTACTCGGTCGACGCCGGCTATGCCGACATCTCGTACGATGTCGAGGGCGTGGAAGACCCGGACGAGATCATGCTGCTCTCCCACAAGATCAAGTTCACCTTCTAGGCACGATCATCCCAAGGGGAAACACGAAGGGCCCGCCATCTGGCGGGCCCTTTTTTCATCCTTTGTACAGGCCGTCGTACAGGCCGGGGGATCGCGGCCTGGAGCGGCCACGTGCGGCTACGAGTCGATGAACGAGCGGAGCTTCTTGGAGCGGACCGGGTGCCTGAGCTTGCGCAGGGCCTTGGCCTCGATCTGGCGGATGCGCTCGCGCGTGACCGTGAAGTCCTTGCCCACCTCCTCGAGGGTGTGGTCGGACTTCTCGCCGATGCCGAAGCGCATGCGCAGCACCTTCTCCTCGCGCGGGGTCAGCGTGGCCAGGACCCTGCGCGACTGCTCCGAGAGGTTCTTGGCCAGGATGGCGTCCGACGGCGAAGGCACCTTCTTGTCCTCGATGAAGTCGCCCAGGTGGCTGTCCTCCTCCTCGCCTATCGGTGTCTCGAGCGAGATGGGCTCCTTGGCGATCTTGAGGATCTTGCGCACCTTGTGCTCGGGGTAGTCCATCTTGGCGGCTATCTCCTCGGGCGTGGGCTCCCTGCCGAGCTCCTGGACGAGCGCCCGGGAGGTCCTGATGAGCTTGTTGATGGTCTCTATCATATGGACCGGTATGCGGATGGTCCTTGCCTGGTCCGCGATCGCCCTGGTGATGGCCTGCCTGATCCACCAGGTGGCGTAGGTGGAGAACTTGTAGCCCCTCCTGTACTCGAACTTCTCCACCGCCTTCATGAGGCCGATGTTGCCCTCCTGGATGAGGTCCAGGAACTGGAGACCTCGGTTCACGTACTTCTTGGCGATGCTGACCACGAGCCTCAGGTTCGCCTGGATGAGCTCGGTCTTGGCGGCGTTGGTCTTCTGCTCGGCGTCCTCGAGGATGCTCACCGCCTTCTTCAGCCCGTGCGCCGTGAGCCCGCCCTCCATCTCGATGCGCTTGATGTCCTTGAGGGCGTCTATCATCTCGCCGGCCGTCTCCACGAAGGCCTCCCTGCTCAACCCGTGATCCTTGAGAAACCTTTCCGCGGCCTTGTCGCAGTCGCCGTTGCACAGCGTCTTGTGCATCTGCCTTATCTCGTCCACCGTCTTGTTGAAGCGCTCCTGGCACCGGTTCACCGTGGCCTCGCGTTCCTCCAGCACCCTCTTGAGATCCTTGAGCCTGTTCCCGAACTGCTCGATCTGCTGGGGGAGGAAGTGGATGTCGTGGATGAGCAACACGATCTCCCGGCTGACCTTTGCCATGTTCGACTTGATCTTCTCTTTCTGCGACTTGCTCTTCGCCTTGAAGAGCTGGTACTTGAGGTCCTTGAGCTCCCCCTGCTTCTCCTCTATCTCCTTGATGATGGCGAGGGTCTTGGCCCTGACCGCCTCCTCGTCGACGTCCACGATGTCGTCAATGTCCACCACGTCCTTGAGACGCTTTTCCCCGCACGCGATCGCGTTGCCGATCTGGATGACCTCCTTGACCGTGACCGGCGAGTTGATGATCACGTTGAGGATCTGGCGCTGGCCCGCCTCGATCCGCTTGGCGATCTCGGTCTCGTCCTCGCGGGAGAGCAGCGACACGGACCCCATCTCGTGGAGGTACATCTTGACCGGGTCAGGGGAACGCATGGACCCGTCGTCGTGGAAGTCGAACTCCTCGTCGTCGGGCGCGAAGTCTTCCTCGGTGTCCACGAGCTGGATTTCCTTCTCCGTGAACAGGTCCATGACGTCGTCGAGATCGTCAGGGTTCAGGATGTCGTCGGGCAGCTGCTCGTTCACCTCGTCGAAGGTCAGGAATCCCTTTGATTTGCCCATGGCTATCAACCTCTGTATCTCCTTTGGGTACTGTTTCTTGTCGCTCATCTGTCCTCGAGTTCCTCCATGATTCGCTGGCGCAGACCCCTGCGCTCGATCATCGCCTCCTGCTTCTCCTTGAGCAGCTCGTTGCGCCTTGCGGTGTCGCGGGCGCGCTCAGCGGCAAGGAGCTCGTGCTGGATCCTCTTGAGCCTCTCGTCGATCGCAAGACTCTTAAACCTGAAGAGGGTGTCGATCAAGGCCTTTTTCGCGTCCCCGGGGAACTCCCCCTGGGCGGCCAGCCGCGAGGCGGTGAGCCTCACCCTGTCCGGGCACGACGGGTCCGCGAGGGGATCGTCCCCGCCTTTCACCATGTAGTCGAAGAGCCCCTGGAGCTCGGCGTCCGAGAACTCAAGCGCGGGCGCCTTCTCCCTGACCTTCGATGCCGCTGCCCTGTCGAGGACCATCAGCCTCGCGAGCGTCGTCTCTATGCCCTTCCTCTCTGCACCGTATCCCTGGCCGGGTTCCCCCGCCGTATCGGCAGAGCGCACCTCGCACATCCTCGCCACCACGTCCGGGGACACCCCGAGCCTGGAGGCAAGCCTGTGGGAGAGGAGATCCCTCAGCACGGGATCCCTTGCATGTGCAATCATCGGCGTCAATTCCTTCAGGATGGCGTTCTGACCACGGAGTTTAGATGGATCGTTCCTGGAAAAGGATTCATCGAAGACGAACTCCCATATGTCCCTGGCCGTCTCGAGGATGGACCTGAACGCCTCGATGCCCTCCCGCGCGATGTCGTCCGGGTCCTTGCCCTGGGGCAGGATCACGACCCTCGGGATCACCCCCGAGGCGGCAAACGGCTCAATCGCCCTGACCATGGCCTTCCTGCCGGACTCGTCGCCGTCGAAGACCAGCGTGATGTCGTCCGTGAAGCGCATGAGGAGCCTCACGTGGTCCTCTCCCAGGGCCGTGCCCAGCGTCGCGACGGCGGCATCGAAACCCGCCTGGGCGAGGGAGACGACGTCCATGTACCCCTCGACAACCACGGCGCCGCCTTTCCTGATGGCGCTCCTCGCCGAGTGCAGGTTGTAGACGAGCCTCCTCTTCTCGAATATGGGGGATTCGGAGGTGTTGAGGTACTTGGGTTCTCCCGGGCCGATGATCCTGCCACCGAAGCCGGCCACCTCGCCCGAGAGGTCCACGATGGGGAACATCACGCGCCCCCTGAACCTGTCCCGGTAGCCGCCGCCCTTCTTCGAGACCACGAGCCCGGCCCTCTCCGCCACCGTGGGGGGCACGCCCCTCGCCCTCAGGCGCCTCAAGAGCGCATCCCAGGACTCCGGCGCATACCCTATGCGAAAGCGTGACTGCGTGGCCTCGTCGATCCCCCTGCCCCTGAGATACCTGCGCGCGGGCTCGCCCTCGGGCGAGGAGAGCGTCTCCACGAAGAACTCCGCTGCGCAGGCGTTCGCCTCGTAGAGGGCCTTGTTCCCGGACCGCCTCGAGGACGCGGGCCGCTCCTCGGGCTCGATGCCCGCCCTCTTGGCCAGCTCTTCAGCCGCCTCGGCGAACGACAGGCCCTTCTTCTCCATGAGGAACGTGAACACGTCCCCGCCCTTGCCGCACCCGAAGCACTTGAAGGTCTGCCTGGCCGCATCCACGGCGAACGACGGCGTCTTCTCGCTGTGGAAGGGGCAGAGTCCCCAGAGCCTCCCCCCCTTCCTCTCGAGGCTCACGTGCTCCGCGACGACGGAGACGATGTCGAGGGCCTGCTTGATCCTCTCGAGGCGCGACCTGTCCACCCTCACTCCCCCTCGAGCGTCACGATGGTCTTGTTTCCCCCGCCCTCGGACATCGGCGCGTCCTCCACCGCCTTGACGCACGGCAGTTCCCTGAGGTAGGCCCGTATGGCGTTCTTGAGCCTCCCGGTGCCTGCGCCGTGGATGATCTCCAGCTGCCTCTGCCCCGTGAGCACGGCCCTGTCCACGGCCCGCTCCACCACCGGCAGCGCCTCGTCCACCCTGAGCCCCACCACCTTGATGGGCAGCACACGTGGCGGTGCCTGCATCCTCGAGACCGTGCGGCCGGCGCCGCCGACGGACCCTGCGCCGGGCACGGCCGTGACCTGGTCCAGCCCCACCCTCACCCTCTTGCCGGCAAGGGACACCTCGGCGCTGTCCTGGTCCACGCCCACGACCACGCCTTCGGTGTCCGAGCCCTTCAGGCGCACCCTGGCGCCCGGTGACACATCCAGCGCCTCGGCCGGCGCCCCGGCCTCCTCGATGACCCGTTCCACCTCGGCCGTCTCAGGGTCTTCTCGAACCCTCCTGACCTCCTCGGGGGCGGCCTTCCTTTTCGCCATCTTCTCGAGCCTGTCCAGGAGGTTCTTGTAGCGCAAGGCGCTCTGCAGCCTCTCCTTCCTGTGCGCCTCGAGCTCCCTTGCCGCCTCCTCCCGCATCCTTCTCGCCTCGGCCAGCTCGCGGCTGGCTTCTTCCCGCATGACATGCGCCTGGGTCATGTCCATGACCGCACGGGCGAGCGTGGAGGAGGTGTCCCGGTTCACGATGCCCCGGGCCTGCTCGATGAGTTCCCTGGGAAAGTCGATGGACTCCAGGATCTCGAAGGCCCTGCTCTGGCCGACCATGCCGTACTGGAGCGTGTACAGGGGCTTCAAGCCGGTCTCGTCGAACGCGGTCGCCGCGTTCTGCACCCCCTTGGACGTCACACCGTAGAGCTTCACGAGGTCGGCGTGCGAGGTCACCACGACGGTCGCGCCCTTTTCCCTGAGGGCGTGTATGCAGGCCACCGCGAGCGCGGATCCCTGCTCGTGGTCCGTGCCCGAACCCGGCTCGTCCAGGAGCACGAGGTCACCCCTTTGGGTCTTCCCGTAGATCCCCTTCAAGGTCAGCGCATGCGCCGTGAAGGAGGAGAGGTCGTGGGTGATGTCCTGGCTCGTGTCCATCTCCACGTGCACCGCCCCGAAGGGGGCGATCGTGGAGCCTTCCCGCGCGGGCACGGCGAGCCCGCTCTTGGCCATGAGCACCAGGAGCCCCAACGTCTTGAGCGCCACGGTCTTGCCGCCTGCGTTGGGGCCCGTGATGACCAGGCAGTCATGCCCCTTGGGGATGCGGATGTCGATCGGGACCGTGGCCCGCTCGCCGAGCCGCTCGAGGAGCACCGGGTGGCGGGCGTCCTTGAGGTCCACCCCTTCGGCCCCGATGCGGGGGACGGTGCAGCCCCACCTCAGGGCCCACCCGGCCGTCGCCGCGAGGAGGTCGAAGCGGCCGTAGAACTCGAGTCCCTCCATGATCTCGGATGCATGGGACACGACCATGGAGGTGAGCTCCCTCAGCACCCGCTGTTCCTCCTCGAGGATCTGGGACCTGACCTGGTTCAGGGCGTTGTTTTCCTCCACGACCTCCATGGGCTCGACGTACACGGTGCGGTTCGTCCTCGAGTAGTCGTGGGTGATGCCGCTCACGTGCAGGTGGAAATCGTGCCTGAGCGGGATCACGTAGCGCTCGTTCCTGATGGTGACGAGATCCTCCATGATCACGGATTTGGGCCTGAGGCGCTCGAGGACGGCCTCGAGCCGTTCCACGATGAGTCCGCGGATGGACCTCGCCTTGTTCCTCAGGTCCCTGAGCAGCGGGCACGCGTCCCCGGAGACCTCGCCGGTGGGCAGGATCAGGGCTTCTATCTGCGATGCGACGGCAGGAGGCGGGTTCACGGGGCGGGCAAGCTCGGCCAGGAGCCCCCCCCGTGCCTCGAGGTCTTTCTTGAGACGGGTGACCGCCCGCACGGCATCCGAGATCCTGCGGAGGTCCTGCCCCTCCAGCACGGCGCCCTCCCTCACGCTGAGCAGGGCTCGCACGTCGGGGACCTCGACCACAACAGGCGGGTTCGAGCCCTTGAGCGCGTCCATCATCTCCGACACGAGGGCGAGCCTGTGTCTCGCCTCGTCCCACGAGTCAAGGGGCGCGAGCCCCTCGAGGGCGCTCCTGCCCATGTCCGTCGTGACGTGGGACGCGAGGTACTGTTTCAGTATGGAATACTCGAGCGGGTCTTGACCCATGCAAACGTGCGCCGTGCACGAAAGGTGCGCGAAAGGCCGCCGCACCCCTCGAATCTCACTGGAGCAGAGAATTCACGATGGAGTTGACGATCTTCCCGTCCGCCTGGCCCGCCACCTTCGCCATGACGAGCTTCATGACCTTGCCGAAGTCCTTCTTGGTGGCCCCCGTCTGCTCGATGATCTCCCGTGCAATGGAGCGGATCCCCTCCTCGTCGAGTTCCGGGGGGAGATACGATTTCAGGATCTCGAGATTCTTCCTCTCGATCGCGGCCAGGTCCTGCCTGCCGCCTTTCTCGTAGGCCTCGAGCGACTCCGTCACCTGCTTGACCTGGGACTTCAGGACCCTGACGACCTCCTGGTCGTCAAGGTCCTTGTTCAGCGCAACCTGACGGTACTTGATCGCGGAGACCGCCATGCGAAGGCAGGAGGTGCGTTCCCTGTCCTGCGCCTTCATGGCGGCTTCCAGATCTGCCTTTATCCTCTCGACAAGCATGCCATCCTCTTTCAATAGAAGGACTTGGACTTGCTCATCCTCTTCATGGCCCTCTTCCGCGCCGCAAGGGCCTTGCGCTTCTTCTTGACGCTCGGCTTCTCGTAGAACTCCCGCTTGCGGACATCGGAGAGAACCCCCGCCTTTTCCACCTGCTTCTTGAAGCGCTTGAGCGCGCTCTCAAAAGGCTCGGCGTCTCTCACCTTGACTCCGGGCATGAGCTTAGGACGACACCCCCTCTCCTCGTGGGACTGGCTTTCTCAGAGCACAAGATGTATATCCAACAGAACTTCCCGTGTCAAGGAATGTTTCATGCCGTGTGAATCCGGACCCACGCCCCCGTCACGGAAGCGGTGATCCCCGGGCCCCCTTACGCCGAGGCCCCATCATGCCGTCTGCCTCACGATCGCACCCCCGACATGGGCTCGAGCGCCCACGGACACGCGCAGGGAGTTGTCCCGTCAAGGGCGCAGACGGCTCCCGCCTCTCCAGCACCCGGCAAGGCCGATGCGCCGCCCGCATGCGCCTCCCCCTGATCTTTTCAGCCCCCCTTCCCCTCGAGCACGGCCAGCCCCTTGTCTCACGCCGAGATACGCTTCGAGCGGCCCCTTCTCCCCCCGCCCCCGCCCCCCCATGCGCGACCATCTTCGCCTCCCGCATTCATGCCCATGACGCCTGCGGCCCCAAGCGTCTTCAGGTGCGAGGGGATCGACAGGTCGCCGGGCCAAAAGAGATGCCCACGGCGCCTGCGGCCCCACGCGTCTTCAGGAGATGCCCGGCGCCCTCTTGCCTTCATGACCACGGCGCAGGTACGCATCCCCGTAAATCAAGAATGAATTTTCATTCCTTGACACCTAGTTCATTTTTTGATTGGATATTCATTATTACTGGCCAGTGGTCGCGTGCGGATACACTGAGGGGGTTTCGTGTCTTCAGGGCCCAAGAGGCAGGTCTTTGGTTTGGCGTTTCCGGGGATACGGACGAAGGGGGTTCCCTCCCCTGGCGCGTTCGAGCTGGCGTCCGGGCGATCGCCCGGGCCGTGTGCGAGCCGCCCCGGGGAGCACCGTTCAACCGTCGCTGCCTCAACGCCTCGACGATCCCCGCCCGGCATGAGGGGATGCCCCCTGGGGGCCGCCTCATGGCCTGTGCCGAAAGCGGCTGCAGGATGGGCGACCATGGCACGGGCAATGCCTGGGATGGATCCGCACCGCATTCCTGCCCCGCGCCGCGTCCGTCCGGCAGGGTCGCACGAGGCGGGGTGGAGGTGCAGCGGGGTTTCGGCATGAGCGAAAAACAGGGGAACGAGCGTTCTGCAGGCAAAGGCACCCTCCAGAGACGGGCGCGCCAGAAGCTCTACCATCGCAGGCAGATCTTGGACACCGCCTTGAGGCTCTTCTCGGAACACGGGTTCCACAACGTGACCATGCACCGCATCGCACAGGAGTCCGAGTTCTCCATAGGCACCCTCTACAACTTCTTCGAGAACAAGGAGGAGCTCTACCGGGCCCTCGTGCTCGACCTGTGCCGGGAGATGGAGAGCGCCCTGTCGGATGCGCTCTCCGGGCCGGGGGAGGAGGACCAGCTCATCAGGGCCTACCTCGAGGCAAAGGGCCGCATCCTCATGAACAACGTGCCGATGTTGAGGATCTACTTCGCGCAGACCAGGGGCGCCTCCCTGGAGATCATGAGCGCGCTCGACCAAGAGGTCCGGGCCATGTACGAGAGGTTCCTCAGGAGGCTCGCCAAGGTGTTCTCGAGCGGCACCAGGAAGGGTCTCTTCAAGAAGATGCTCAAGCCGTACTACATGGCGGTCGCGCTCGAGAGCATAACGAACGCCTTCTTGTACCTGTGGCTCGAGGACCCTGACCGGCACCCCTACGAGAAGAACATCCGCGACGTGGCGCGGCTCTTCCTGGAGAACATCAAGGCGGGGCCCGAGGGAGGGCGCTCATGAGGAGACCTTCGGCAGACCTTATTGTAGCGATCACCGTCATCGTCATGGCGGCGTGGGCCGCCCCGCCTGCCGCCCATGGGCAGGGGGTGGGCGATACCCTGCAGGAAGCGGGCACGCCCGGCCAGGGCCACCCCACAGGCGTCGCCCGGCAAGGCGCCGAAGGGGGGGGCGAACAAAAGGCAGGCGCCCTTACGCTCGAGAGGGCCCTGGATCTCGCCCTGACGAACAACGCCGCGATCAGGGAGTCCTTGAGCCGCCGCCTCGCCTCCATCGAGGGGAGGAAGGCGGCCCTTGCCGACTTCTTCCCCAAGCTCGGCGCCGCATACTCGTACACGAACCTCGAGGACCAGCCGTACACGATCGTGGGGGGGACGAAGTTGCCGGTGAGCAGCGACGAGGTGTTCCGCTGGCAGGTTTACGCGGCCCAGCCCATCTTTACCGGTTTCGCCCTGTCTTCCCGCTACGAGATGGCGCGCCTCGGCGTGGATCTCGGCGAGGCCGAGTGCGACCTCGCCAGGATGGAGACGACCAGGCGGGTGAAGGAGGCCTACTACGGCTGTCTCCTCGCGAAGAGGGCCCTCGACGTGTCCGTTGAGGCAACCGACGCCCTCATGGCCCATGTCAAGGACGCCGAGCGCTTCTACGACCAGGGCATGATCCCCTTCAACGACCTGCTCAAGTCGAAGGTCGCCCTCGCCGCGGCGCAGCAGTCCGAAGAGCGGGCCCGGGCGAACCTCGAGGCCGCGATATCCGGCCTGAACACCCTGCTCGGTCTCGAGGTCGACAGGCCCACCGAGATCGAGGACATCACCGGGGCCCCACCCCTCGCGTACGACCCGGCGCGGCTTATGGAGGCCGCCCTCGAGAACCGGCCGGAGATACGCTCCCTGAAGATCGCGCTCATGAACGCGGCGGCGGCGGCGAGGCTCGCGAGGAGCTCCTTCTACCCGAGCGTCTCGCTCCTGGGCGCCTACGAACGTACCGGGGACGACCCGAGGGCATCCAACAACGACTACGGCAACGACCACAACACCTCGATAGCGCTCGAGGCCGGCTGGCAGTTCTTCGAGTGGGGAAAGACGAGGGCCGAGGTGAAAAAGGCCGAGTGGGAGAAGCAGGCCCTCGAAGAAAGGTTGAGGGCGCTCAAGGACGCGGTGCGCATCGAGGTCAAGAACGCCGCGCTCGACGCGAGGGTGGCGGAGAAGAACATCGCGAGCGCCCGGGAGGCCCTCGAGCAGGCCCGCGAGAACTACAGGATCACGAACCTCCAGTACCGGCAGCAGATCACCTCGTCGACCGAGGTGCTCGACGCGCGGACGTACCTCTCCCAGGCGCAGATGAACTATTACGGTGCGCTCTACGGCTACCTGTCCGCGATCGCCAGGCTCGAGAGGGCTTCGGGGGTCACATTGTCGGGGCCGCAACCGAACACGAACGGGGGGTCGTGACGCCATGCAGACACAGTCCGGACCAAGACCCAGGAAAGCCGTCCTCCTCCTTGTGATCCTCGCGGCTGCCTGCGCGGGCCTTTTCGCCTGGAGGGTCCATTCAGGGGTAAGCGACCGCGACGAGGCGCCCGCCTCCGAGAAGGTGCCTGTCAGCACGGTCCCGGCCGCGATCGGGAACGTGGAGCGGGTCCTGAGGCTCACGGGGGACGTCAGGCCGTGGCGGGAGGTGGACGTGTTCCCCAAGGTGCCCGGGAAGATCATCGAGAGGATCTTCTTCGACCGGGGGGACACGGTCCGTAGCGGCGACACCATCGCCCTGCTCGAGATGCGTTCCATAGAGGCGCAGGTGAGGGAGGCCGAGGCCGCCTTCAGGCTCGCCGGGACCAACCTCGACCTCACCCGGAAGGATTACGCGCGCATCGAGAACCTGTATGCCGAGAAGGCCGTTGCGAGGCAGAGGCTCGACCACGTGCAGGCGCAGCTCGAGTCCGCCGAGGCCCAGCTCGACCGCTCGAAGGCGGTGCTGGACCAGCTCCGCATCCTCATGGCCGAGCACACGGTGCGCTCGCCCATAGGCGGGGTGATATCCGCCAGGTACGTCGACCCCGGCGCGCTCTCCGCGCCGGGCGCACCCATCGTGCGCGTCTCCGACGAGTCCAGGCTCAAGATCGTGGCCTCCGTGACGGAGAAGGACTACCTGTCCATAGCCAAGGGGATGCGCTGCGAGGTCACAAGCGACGCCGTGCCGGGCGCCGTCTTCGAGGGCGAGATCGCCCTGGTGAACCCCACGCTCTCGCCGTCCGGCAGGAGCGCCGACATCGAGATCCACGTCGACAACGCCAAGAAGGGGCTGAAGGCGGGCATGTTCGCCCACGTGAGGATCTCGCTCGGCGTCGTCTCCGGGGTCGTTGTGGAGAAGGATGCGGTCCAGAGGCTGCCGGGCACGGGGGCGCCCTACGTCTACGTGGTCGAGGACGGGAAGGCGGTCATGAAGAACATAGAGACCGGCCCTTCACAGGGCGACGTTGTCCTCGTGGCGTCGGGCCTCGCACCCGGCGAGAGGGTGGTCGTCACCGGGCAGAACAGGCTCAAGGACGGCACCGCGGTGCTCGAGCGGCCCGCGCCCCGGGAACCCGGAGTGCAGTAGATGAAGCTCCCCGAATTCTCCGTGAGACAGCCCGTGGCGACACTCATGGTCTTCTGCGCCGTGATCCTCATGGGTACCGTGAGCCTCCTGTACATGAGCACGGACATGTTCCCGGACGTGGAGCCCCCGGTGATCACGGTCATCACCACGTGGCCCGGGGCGAACGCATCGGACGTGGAGACCGAGGTGACCGATGTCATCGAGAACCAGCTCAACGGCGTCGCCAACCTGGACAGCATCACCTCGAAGTCCATGGACAACATATCCCTCATCGCGTGCAAGTTCGAGTGGGAGAGCGACCTCGACGTGGCGAGCAACGACATCCGCGACCGCCTCGAGTTCGCCAAGAAGGACCTGCCCGCAGACATCGACCCGCCCATGCTCTTCAAGTTCAGCAGCGCCACCGCGCCCATCCTCATGATGACCGTCACGGGGGAGAAGAGCTGGCCCAGGCTCCATCACATCGTGGACAACCGGATCGCCGACGAGCTCAAGCGGGTCCCGGGCGTGGGGGCGGTCATGCTCGTGGGCGGTCTCGTCAGGAGGATCAACGTCGACTTCGACCCCGAGCGGCTCGAGGGGTACAACCTCTCGGTCCAGCAGGTCAACCAGGTCCTCTCGGCGCAGAACCTCAACATCCCGGCGGGGAGCATCAAGGCGGGGGGCAAGGAGTACTTCCTGAGGGTGCCCGGCCGCTACACCTCGCCGGCCGAGATAGGGGAGACGATCGTGGGCTCGTACGGGGGAAGGCCCGTGCGCCTCAGGGACGTCGCCACGGTCGGGGATTCCTACGAGGACGAGACCATGTACGGCTGGGGAAACGGGAAGCGGGCCATCGCCATGGTCCTCCAGAAGCAGACCGGCGCGAACACCGTGGAGGTGGTCAGGGCGGTCAAGAAGAAGCTCGACTCCATCCGGCAGAACCTCCCCTCGGACGTGAGGGTGAACATAAACGTCGACTCGTCTGCGACCATCCTCAACAGCATCGCCAACCTCAGGAAGACGCTCATCGAGGCCATCGTCATCGTCGCCGTCGTGACCGTGGCCTTCCTCCGCAGGGTACGCACCTCGTTCATCATCTGCACGGCCATCCCCTTTTCCCTGATAGCCGCCTTCATCGTGCTCTACCTGTTCGGCTACACGGTGAACATGGTGCTGCTCATGTCCATGGCCATCGCCGTGGGCATGGTGGTGGACGACGCCATCGTCATCCTGGAGAACATCGTGAGACACCTGGAAAGGGGGGCGAAGCCGGCCCTTGGGTCCATCTTCGGCGCGGGCGAGATGGGCATGGCCGTGACCGCGTCGACCTTCACCGTGGCGGTGGTGTTCATCCCGCTCATCTTCGTGTCCGGCCTCACAGGGGTCTTCTTCAAGGTCTTCGCGATCACCATGGTGGTGACCATCCTCGCCTCCCTCTTCTCCTCGCTCACCATGACCCCCATGCTGGCGTCGCGCCTCCTCTCCGGGGGCGAGGCCGCGCCGCCCGGGAACAGGGGGCTCGCCGGGGTCGCCTACCGGGCGAGCGAGCGGTGGTTCGAGGCGCTCGAGCAGGCCTACGGCAGGCTTCTGGCCTGGGCCCTGGCCCACACGAGGGCCGTCGTGGTCACGGCCGTCGTGGTCTTCGGAAGCGGCCTCGCGCTCGTCCCGTTCCTGGCCACGTCCTTCGTGCCCCAGATGGACACCGGCGACATCACGATAGGCGTCCGCATGCCCGAAGGCACCCGGATCGAGGAGACGAAGAAGGTCATCGAGGGCATCCACGCGATCGTGGGCAAAACGATCAGGCCTGGGGAGCTCCTGCACGTCTTCTCCTTCTGCGGCCAGACAAAGGAGGGGTTCGGCGAGGCGGTGGGGTTCGAGGAGGCGCCCAACGCGGGCCAGGTCTTCATCAAGCTCGTGGACAGGCAGGAGCGCTCCCGGAGCGCCAAGGAGATCGCGAACGAGCTGAGGCGCTCGATCACCGGGATCCCCGGCATCTCGAGCATCAAGATCCTGGCGCAGGACCCCATGACCTCGGTCATCATGGGCGGCCAGAAACCCATCGTGGTGGAGATCCAGGGCGACGACCTCAAGGAGTGCCTCGCGTATGCCTCACGGCTCGGCGAAGAGACGAGATCCATCCCGGGCGTGATCGACCTCACGCTGAGCCAGAAGAACGACAGGCCAGAGCTCCAGGTGCGGATCGACCGCACCAAGGCCTCCACCCTGGGGCTCACCGCGGGCCAGGTAGCCGCCATGCTGAGGAATTACTACCACGGCCAGGCGGCGACGTCGTTCTGGGACACGGGCGAGAGGTACGACATCTACACCCGCTACACGGTCGAGAACAAGAATGACCCGGATGAGCTCATGAACGCGCCCCTGTTCACCTCCGACGGGAGGGTCGTGAGGCTCGCGAACGTGGCCACGATCACGGACGGGTCTGGCCCGGTGGAGATCCAGCGCAAGAACAGGCAGAAGATCGTCAGGCTCGAGGCGGACATCTACAAGAGGGAACTCGGGGAAGTGACCGCCGACATCAAGGCCGTCATGGACAGGCTCGGCATCCCGCCCGGCCTGTCCGCGCGCTTCGGGTCGGACGTGGAGGAACAGGCCAAGGCGTTCAAGGACCTCTCGATCCTCATGCTCCTGGGCGTGGTGCTCGTGTACATGGTGCTCGCATCCCTCTACGGCAACCTCAGGGACCCGCTCATCATCATGTTCTCGGTGCCCTTCGGCATAGTGGGCGTCGTGTATGCCTTCTTCCTCTTCAAGGTGCCTCTCGATCTCATGACCTTCATGGGCGTGGTGATGCTCTCGGGCATCGTGGTGAAGAACGCGATCGTGCTGCTCGACTACACGCACCTCCTGCTCAAGCGCGGCAGGACGCTCGAGGAGGCGGTGACCACGGCGGGTTCACACAGGCTCAGGCCTATCCTCATGACCACGCTGACAACCGTGCTGGGCATGGTGCCCATGGCGCTGTCCAAGGGCCAGGGCGCAGAGTTCTGGAACCCCCTCGGCATCACCATGATCTCCGGCCTGAGCGTGTCCACCCTGATCACGCTCGTGCTCATACCCACGGTCTTTTACGGCCTCGAGTCGAGGAAACAGGGGAGGAAAGCCTCATGAAGATGCTCCTGATGGTATACGACGCGGAGTTCGACGACGAGGTCATGGCCGCGCTCGCACGGCTTCCCCTTGCCGGGTACACCAAGTGGGACAGGGTCCTGGGCAAGGGCAGGCGCTCGGAGCCCAAGCTCGACGACGCCGTGTGGCCGGGGTTCAACTGCGCCGTGGCCGTTGCCGTGGACGACGAGACCGAGGAAGCGGCCTTCAGGGAACTGCAAGGGCTCTTCACCAGGCTCGGCGGCAAGGGCTTCTCCGTGTTCGAACTGCCCGTGCTCAAGGTCATCTGACAGGCATGGCCCCGCCCGCCCCGTGGGTATGATCATTCAGGCGCAACAGGCTATCTGCTCGTAAAACCCACTTCTGGAGCCGCCCCGCGCGCCCTTGGGTATGATCATTCAGGCGCGACCGCCCGGGCTATGCCGTCTTCGCTCCAGGGGAGGGGCCCTCGTGGTCGAGCGGGGCAATCCGGAACTGTTCGTTCTCGATGATTCACCGTCTTCGCTCCAGGCAAGGGGCCCTTGCGGACAACCCGCGCGGTGCCACGGGACCGCTCAGGCGCGGACGGCTGGGCTTGCCGGTGCCGGCTTCAGGGGGCCTTCCTCGAGATGGTGTCCACCACCCGGCGGACATCATCCAGGCATCAACGCCCACGCGGGTTCAGCCGGGCGCAGTCGCACCCGCCCTCCTTCTTGGCCTCTTTGATCTTGTCGAGGACAAGCGAGCGGCCGTTCCGGATGAAGTCTTCCTCGATCTGCCTCTTCGTGATCCGGAAACAATAGCACACCAGGTCTTCCGGCTTGAGCCCGGATGCATCCCGGTCTTGATCTCCGATCTTGATCATGCGCCTTCCCGCATCTATAACGTGTGTGACCGACATGCACTATACCTGACCACCCCCCATGCGGCAAGGCGTGTCCAGGGTCAAGTCTCCTATCACCTGTGGAATATACTATCCGACATAGGCGCTGAGCATTCACAGCAGTCAAGTCCCCCATTTTCTGTACATTGGCATCTGCGATGTAGGCATCATGCAG